>JAABUN010000102.1_pt1 | contig 195752 bp, 163 predicted proteins | sample 5559311 | NCBI WGS metagenome assembly JAABUN01 (sample SAMN10711877, study PRJNA513370) | rock metagenome | isolation source: Antarctica rocks | place: Antarctica: Victoria Land, Siegfried Peak sud | reverse complement strand
AAGGAATCCAAAATTTCTTTGAAGGGATTAATCAAAACTACAAACTACAACTATCAAAATTACTTACCCTGAAATTCCAATTCTTTGATGATAAAAATTCACTAATTTACCCCTTGTGAAGTATAAATGGTCAGTACACTAGTGTCATGTCAACCATAAAATGTCCGTAAATGTTGCTATCAGCCGTTAACAATCAGAACCCCACAATGTAATGTTATTTCCTCCTGATAGCTGATCGCTGAGGGCGATAGCAAATTTTACAGTCAGTTCTTAATTGACATATCACTAGCATACTCAATCCTTAAATTACTATGGTATAATTTATGCATCTATACCAGCAGGTGAAGGATGTGCTTACATTACCAGTTTCCATAAATATCCTCTGAATTATTTATTAATTTTTACTGGGATGTATATAACCGTTAGCTTAAGACTATTAAGAAGCTATCTAAATCAAAAATAATATTCAGCGTATACGGTTACTTGTTACTTACTCCAATTTCCGCTATTAAAGGCTAATGTCCTATATTATAAAGACTCCATATTGATCTGCTGACGACTGATAGCTATTGATATAAATTTCACGATTAACATAGTACTAGAATTAAGTATTACAATATAAAAATTTAGTTAAACCTATACAACAATGCCTGAATAAACTCTTATACTAATAATAATTGTTTCTAATGGTTTGTTAATGACTTACTTATTTCAATTGATATAACTATATTGTTTTTACAAACTTAAAAATGAAAACTTAATGAAAACTCAAGACACAAAAGTAAAAGCCGGCTTCTTTGAAGATTTTGCAATCAAAGTTACACAGGCAACAGGAAGTACCCCTGCTTTTATCATTGCCTTCTTTATTATAATTATATGGTGTGTCTCAGGGCCGTTTTTTCATTACTCGGAAAACTGGCAATTAGTAATTAATACCGGTACTACGATCATAACTTTTTTAATGGTTTTTCTTATACAAAAGTCACAGAATAAAGACTCCCTCGCCATTCAATTAAAACTAAATGAACTAGTGGCTGCCCACGAATTTGCAAGTAACAGATTGGTTAATGTTGAAAATATGAGTGAGGATGAACTTAAAGTTATAAAGAAGTATTATAGTCAGCTGAGTGAATTTACCAAAAATGAAGAAAGCCTGCAGCAGTCTCATTCCATTGATGAAGCACATGAGCAGCATGAAATTAAAAAGGGACTCGAATCTGAGTTGAAAGGTATTATCAGGAAATAGGTATGAGGTATGGGATAGAGAACGAGAGAGGCAAGAAGTCACGGAGACAGAGAGGCACGGAGGAGCACGGTAAAATCTTTTTAAAACTTCTTCCAAACTGCGTTTCTACATGCCCCTGTCATCGGAGTTCTTACCTTATACCTCATACCTGATACCTGATACCCCATACCTCATACCTCACACCTAAAAAACCAGCAACAATAATGCACAATAACTTATTAATCGCTACAATGACCTGGGCAAGGGATGCTAAAGAAGAAAAATTATTACGTGAATCTTTATTAGAATTATCTAAACTTAATATACCGGCTTTTATTACAGATGGCGGCTCCGGCACTGACTTTTTAAATTTTATCAGGAGCTTTCCGACTTTTACTTTGCTTGAACCCAAAGCTAAAGGCGTATGGCCACAGGTTCAAGCAAGCTTAAACGCAGCTTATGAGGCAGGCTCTCCTTTTATTATTTATACTGAGCCTGATAAAATGGATTTCATTAAGCAGGGTTTGCCTGATATGTTAACCCGCATTTCTGTAAATGAACAATCCGGAGTTATTATTGCTGTTCGTTCTTCACCTGGTTTTGAGAGCTATCCAAGGTTTCAGCAGATGACGGAAACAACCATTAACAATTGTTGTGCTGAAGTAACCGGCAATGATACTGATTATACATATGGACCTTTTATAATGAACCGGCTTCTGGTTCCATACCTGCACGAATTAAATAACAATATTGGTTGGGGCTGGAGGCCTTATACATTTGTTATTGCAAGCCGCCTTAACTATAAGGTAGAACCTTTTGAGGGTGATTATTTTTGTCCTGTTGATCAAAGGGATGATGATGCCTTAGAGCGTATCTACAGGATGAAACAGCTGAGTGAAAATATTGAGGCGATTGTTTTGGCAAGTAAAGCATCGCTAAATAATTAAGCATTTAATAATTTTTAATAATTATTTCCCTAGCAACTCAGTCGCCTTCTTTAATACATTATCAACCGTAAAACCAAATACTTTATACAGTTCCTCAGCAGGAGCAGATTCACCAAAGCTTTTCATGCCAATGATATCTCCTTCATCGGTTACATACTTATGCCACCCTAATACTGATCCGGCTTCAACAGCCAAACGCTTTTTAATATGTTTCGGGAATACCTGCTCCTTGTAAGCTGCATCCTGTTTTTCAAAAAGCTCCCATGACGGGAAACTTACTACCCTGGCAGCTATGCCCTGTTCATTTAATTTTGCCTGCGCCTGCATTATCAACGCCACTTCCGAACCTGTTGCTATCAGGATTATTTCCGGCTCTTTTTCACTATCAGATAAAATATAAGCGCCTTTAGCTAAGCCGGAAGCATTGGCATATTTTTCCTGGTCAATAATAGGTATTGCCTGGCGGGTAAAAACCAATACTACCGGGCCATCTTTATGTTCCAGTGCCGCTTTTATCGCCTGTGCAGATTCATTAGCATCTGCAGGACGAATTACAGTAATATTAGGAATAGATCGTAAAGAGATTAACTGCTCGACAGGCTGATGCGTGGTACCATCTTCACCAAGACCAATACTATCATGGGTATAAATAAAGATGGGGCGGATCTTCATAATCGCGGCCAATCTAATTGGAGGACGCATGTATTCAGAAAAAATAAGAAAGGTAGCTCCAAATGGAATAATGCCTTTGGTAAGTGCCATACCAACAAGCGCTGAACCCATAGCATGTTCACGGATACCAAAATGAAAATTACGGCCATCTCTGTTTTCAGTTGTAAAGGAAGAATACTGTTTCAGCGTTGTTTCAGTGGAAGGTGCCAGGTCGGCTGAACCACCAATTAATGAAGGCAACCCATCGGCAATAGCGTTCAAAACCTTACCAAGAGCCTGGCGCGTGGCCATCTTGCCATCCGATGCTTTAAATACGGGTAGCTTTGCATCCCATCCCTGCGGTAAGTCTCCGGAAGCTGCCAGGTCATATTCGGCCGCCAGTTCAGGAAACTTTTCTTTATACTGAATATATAATTCATTCCATTTCTTTTCGAGGCCAACACCCTTCTCTCCTGCTTCGTTATAATATTTTAGCACCTCATCGGGAACAACAAATGATTGCTCAGGATCGAAGCCGAAAAAATTCTTAACCAGCTTTATTTCATCGCCACCAAGCGGCGAACCATGCGCACCTGCTGTATTCACTTTATTAGGACTACCAAATGCAATCTGTGTACGTACCTTAATCAATGAAGGACGGCTGGTTTCCATTGTAGCATTTCTCACAGCATTTGATAATGCGATCAGGTCATTACCATCATCCACTACCTGTACATGCCAATTGTAAGCTTCAAACCTTTTAGCTACATCTTCGTTAAAAGTAACATCAGTATCCCCTTCAATTGAAATATGGTTATCATCGTAAAAATAGATGAGGTTACCCAACTCTAGGTGTCCTGCCAGTGATGCGGCTTCTGAAGTTACTCCTTCCATCATATCACCATCACTGCAGATCGTATATATTTTGTAATCAAACAATTTAAAACCAGGTTTATTAAAGCGTGCGGCTAAATGTTTTTGAGCGATGGCAAAGCCTACACCATTTGCAAAACCTTGTCCCAGCGGGCCTGTTGTTACATCTACACCATCCAGCAAGCCATACTCCGGATGCCCGGCTGTTTTACTGTTCAGTTGCCTGAAATTTTTGATATCATCCAGTGTAAGGTCATAGCCGGTAAGATAGAGAAAGCTGTATTGTAACATGCAGGCATGACCTGCAGACAAAATGAATCGGTCGCGGTTTGGCCATTGGGCGTTCTTTGGGTTGTAATGCATGAACTGTGTCCACAGAACATGCCCCACCGGAGCTAAGGCCATAGGAGTTCCAGGATGTCCTGAATTAGCTTTTTGTACGGCATCGGCAGATAAAATCCTGACGGTATCTATGGCCAGTTGCTCAATATTTGTAGTAGTTGATTCCATATTTGAATATTAAATTTGAGTACGAACTTAACGATTAATGGTTAATGGTTAATTGTTAATTATTAATGGTTAATTATTAACGGGTAGCTATTGTAAAGGTGCAGGCTTACTTGAGCTAATTATTAACTACTTGCAGTTGTTATCAATTACCCGTTAACAATTAACCATTAACCATTAACCATTAACCATTACATTAACAAGCCTTTTCATGTAAGTAACATATCCTACATGCAATCCTTCATGGAAGATAACAAATTGAAGCGCATCCTCAATAGAGGTTAGTTCAACACCATAACGGGTGGACCAGGTAGGATAATTTGTAAACAAATTGTTTTGAAGATCCTTCTCCAATTGATCTAAAGAAGAAAACAACATTTGTTTGATTGTTGCTGCTTCTTCGGCACTAACAGGTTCGCCGGGTTTTGTGCCAGACCTATACAATTGAATGTAATTTTCCGTAACCGGAGGTTGCAATCCGGCCCTTAAATAGCAAATGAGAAGTGGTGCTACCATAAGATGTCCGAGATGCCAGTTGATATTGTTAGCAAATCCTACGGGAATCTGATTAAGCTGTTCGATAGATACGTCTTTAATTATATCAAGCAAAAACATTCTTGGTTTTCTTATTCTTTCTATTAGTACTTGTGGATTCATGTGATTAAATTAAGGATATGAATGTACAATAATTCAATCTTTATTTATTTATTAGGTATCACCCTAAAATAAAAAAGGAGCCAGGATAGAAATCCAGCTCCGTTTTAAAATCTAATATCCTATGAAAAACCAATTATGTAATGGCTAACTATATGCCAATTGCATTTTACGGGTAAATCCGGTGTGCCAGGTCTTGATTACTTCCCAAAAAAGGAAAAAATTTTTCTTACTGGGAACGGCCTTTATTATTAATTTTTTTTAACACAGAGACACGAAGGCACAAAGTAGCATAAAGAAAATTCTTCGTGTTTCTTGGTGCCTTCGTGCCTTTGTGGCCAAAAACCTTATTGCTTCATCAATTGCAAACAAACCGGCAAAGGAATATTAATCTGTTCTCCTGCTTCCTGCAACAGGCCGGTTTCTTTGTCTCTTTTAAATATTACAATATTGTTGGTTTGCTGATTAGCTACTAACAAATAATTACCTGTTGGATCAATAATAAAATTGCGGGGTGCTTTTCCAAGTGTTGACTGGTATCCCTTTGCTTCTAGTTTACCCGTTTTAGGATCAATGGAAAAAATTGCAAGGGTATTCTCGTCTCCCCGGTTAGAGGCATATAAAAACCTGCCATCTGGTGATACATGGATATCAGCGCTACCTAAGTTTCCTTTATAATCAGCAGGATGTGCTGCAATGCTTTGAAGTAATGTTAATTTTCCTTTGTTATAACTATAGGCAATTACATTGCCGCTCAATTCTTCTATTAGGTATGCAAACCGTTCATTAGGGTGAAAGGTAAAATGCCTTGGTCCTGCTTGAGGAACCGTTTCAGTAAAAGGAGGTTGCGCATCCTCTAAAGGTTTGTTAGCGGAAGGTTTGAATGCATATGTAAATACTTTGTCCAGTCCCAGGTCAGCACTGAACAAATAATCCTGTTGCGGTGAAAGTATTGTTGAATGAACATGAGGTTTTTCCTGACGTTGTGCATCGGCACCTTTGCCGGTATGCTGAATAAGCTGGCTGAATGGCTTAAGGGCACCGTTTGCATCTATCGGCAAAGCTGCTAAACTTCCACCTGAATAATTAGCAACCAGCGCCCATTTATCGTTTTTACTAACCGTAATATAACAGGGGCCATCACCACCGCTAGGTTGTTTATTAATAAATGTGAGCTTGCCGGTTTTCTGATCAAATGAAAAAGCACTCACAGTCCCTGGTTTGGCGCCTCCTGTTTCGTTTACAGCATAAATAAATTTTTTGTTGGGTGAAATAGCCAGGTAAGAAGGATTTGCTACATTTGCTACATCTGCATTTTCAGTATTACTTACAGCTTCAGCTTTACCCGTAGCAGCATTAAAACGGTAAACGTACACTCCTTTACTACCGCTATTTGTGTAAGTTCCAACAAAAAGATAATAAGATTGCGCCGAAACGGAACCTGAAATACTCAGTAAAAATAACAATATCCTCATATAATTAGTTTTATACAATAAACCTACGAAAACTAGTGTCATGTTAAGTATAAACTGACTTTTAATTTTTGCCATCAGCTATCAGGAGAGAACAATTGTAACAGTTTAGCTGATACCTGACGGCTGATAGCGAATGCATCAATATAAACCATTACAGCATGCCATGTGGTATAAAATATCAGAAATTCAGGATGAAAGTGAATCGTAGTAACTTGCCAGTGTAATTTTTTATAATAAATATTTATATCACGATTCTTTGAAAAAAATAATTATGTCGAAATGTAATTTTAATATTCCGTTTACAGGCAATGCAGAAAGTATGCTTAGCAAGGCAAAATCTGCCATAGAAAAACAAGGCGGCAGATTTACTGGTGATAATATTTCCGGAAATTTTAGTGTAAATGTGTTGGGTAATATTGTTGGCTCTTACCTTATCTCAGATCAGGTAATGCATGTTGATATTTCATCCAGCCCAATGTTTATACCTTGTAGCCAGATAGAAAGCTTTATGAAAAGCCAGTTAGCAAAATAAATTGAATTGCTAATCAGCTATCAGCCGTCAGCTATCAGCTATCAGCTATCAGGAAAAAACATATCAAGAATTGACGTGCTGATAGCTGACAACTGATAGTAATTCAACATGATTCTATGCTTGCTTAATATTTATCTTATCAGTAGTACTGTTCCTTTTTGCAAATAAGTTTTACCGGTGTAATCTATAGCTTTAACAGTCCAGATAAATGTCCCCTGATCCTGTTGTTTACCGGCTAGCCTGCCATCCCATCCGTTGTCAGTCACACCCGAAGAATAAACGAGCTGTCCCCACCGGTTATATATATTAAAATATTCCAATCGTTGCATACCTACAGCAACAGGCTTTAAAAGTTCGTTGTTGCCATCACCGTTAGGACTGAATGCATTGGGAACAAAAACAGCAGGAGATGTCTTAAATACTTTTACTCTAATAAACGCAGAATCAACGCAATGAGATTGATTGTAAACAAGCAGCTTATATTGAAGACCTTCCTGAGGTTGATTATATAATGCAACAGGATCTGCAATGTTATCAGCAGATAATCCGGTTGATGGAAGCCATAGGTAACTTACCCCTCCTGTTGCATGTAGCTGTAACGGCTGATTTACAACCACGGCAGTATCCCTGCCGGCAAAAGGATGTATCTGAGGTAACACAGTAACTATTATTGAATCGAGTCCTGTCTTGGGACAACCCTTATTATCGTATGCAGATAAAATGTATTGAATTGTTGTAGCAGGCTTTGCTATTGGATTCAATGAGTTAGCATTAGTTAAAGATGAAACCGGCGACCATTTAAATGATGTGCCATCCAAACCTCCATGAAGTTGTGCAAAACTATTATAACATATAGTAGTATCTTTTCCGGCATACGCTGAAGGATATGGTACAGGAGTTACCCTTATATTAGAGGAAGCTGTGCAACTTCCTATTGAAGCAGTTAGATGGTAATTCGTTGTAGATTTTGTTATAACCAAAGCATTTTTCTCACCCGGACTAATAACCTGTGATGCTGGTGACCATGAATATTTGAAGGCATCAGACACTATATTCAATTGTACCGTATCACCTTTGCATATTGTAGTATCGTTCATTACCTGCAGGCTAACGTGATCAGTCACACGAACTTTAACAGAATCACGGTTCAGGCAACCATCGTCATCCAGGTCAACAAAATATGTTATTGTTGAAGGTGGTGATACAGTTGGATCAGGACTATTGTTATTGGATATATACTGAATGGGTGTCCAGTTAAAATTTCCTTTTCCATAAGCCTTTAATTGTACAGGATCTTTTATGCAGATCAAAGTGTCACGAAAGGAAAGCGTTATTGGTGGTTTGTCAAATATCTTAACATCCTTTAAGAGTGTATCCAGGCAGCCAAATGTATTGCCTGAAATTAATCGTACGGTTTTTGAACCGGTAGCCGCATAAGTATATAAAGGATACTGTTTGTCAGAAAAGCTCAGCGCTATATCATCTTCTCCAAATTCCCAGTTCCAGAAATTTACCTTACCATAAACCGAAGTGGTAGCATCTGTAAATGTAGTTGGCTTTTTATAACAAACCCCTTTCCAGTTAAAATCAAGAATAAATCCCGGGTAAACTCTTGCAATTGCTGTAGTTGAATCAGTACATTCAATACCCCTATTAACGACTAGTTTTATTATATAAATTCCGGTATCAGGAAAACTATAGGACACTCTTTCAAGTTCTGAAGTATATATGCTTACGCCTTTATCATTTATAAATTCCCAATGCTGAGTAATGATCAGCGGACTCATTGAAAGATTTGCTAAGCTTATAGTTTTCGTATCCCTGCAAAGCATGTATTCAGGTTTTAGTTTCGCCCCTGCAATGGTACATGGAGCAATATTTATCTGGATATCTTTTCTTTGTGTTGCGATAACTATCCCATTCCTGATTTCAGAAACACATACCGTAACTACATAGATGCCTGCATCTTTAGGCGCTATACCTGTGATCAAACCCGTTGCTCCATCAATTGTAACCTTGTTCCCTAATGGTAAGGAACCGGTATATACAGATGTATATGGCACCGGCTGGTATGGCGGAGCTGCAGGTGGTGTACTGGTGTTTGCATTTCCATTAACGCCTCCCTGGTATGCATCACAAAGTGAATACCTGAGCTGGTCTCCGTCACTGTCTGTTGCTGCAAAACTATAATTAAACGAACTGCCTGTACAGATGACTACCAGGTCACTGCCAACAAATTGCGCACTTGTGTTTGCCGGTCCGTTTGGTGTTGTAAGGCTTCCAGGTATTTCAGCAGTATAAGTGGCGCCTATAGAGCTTGAAGTAATAAGGTTATTGATGCCGGAGATTCTGTAAATAAATTGTCCGGTAATTAAGTATCCATCTGCTGATGGCGGTAGAGAAGTCGAAAACTCATAGTAGCCAACTTCATAACATACTGTTGGCGGATTACTGATGCAGCGGTTGAAATCTGTAAGCTGGATAGTTTCTTTTCTTGTAAGTGGAACACTTACATCGAGAAACCTGCTGTTTGTTGATTTATTAAAAAATGATATAACAGCAGGGTCATTGAATTGTCTTCCACTATTGCACCGCATCAACAATTTTAAGGTAACACTATACTGATATTCTCCATTATTGATTCCATTAAAAACATAATACATCTCTCCACCAGTAATATGGCTTGCACTTGCATTATAAATAAAGCAAATCAGTATTATAAATAAAAAAAGTTGTTTCATACCGCTATAAACAATACGTGGGTACAAAGTGTAAGGTAGCTTATGGCTGTCAAAAAAACCAATTACCGTTTCTTTGAAGTACTGTTTTTAATTAAAACATAGCGGATATGATGTTGTTGACTTGAGGATACCAGAGAACAATAATATTTAACAAGCAGTATTCAATCAATGTCGTTGAATTAAGAATGTCAAATACCGGTATTTTCAATATTCAACTATCAACATTCAATAGAATACTAAAATCATTTTAGTTAAGAGTTCTTTATTGAGAATTGAATATTGAGTATTCATATTTTTACTTAAGTCAACCATATTCAATATCAATAGCTAATCTTCCTGAAAGCTGATTGCTGATAGCAAATGGGTTATATCACTCTCCATCGAGAAGATTTCCTAAGCCTCCCAGTACACTCCCTTCTTCCTTACGATGGCCAACTCCGTAAGAGACAATTTTACTGGCAAGACGGCTTATAGGTAATGATTGAATCCAAACCCTGCCGGGGCCACGTAGCACGGCAAAGAACAATCCTTCTCCACCAAAAATCCAGTTACGAACACCACGAACCAGTTCAACATCAAAATCTATTGCGCCGGTATAAGCAACAACACAGCCTGTATCAACGCGCAATAGTTCGCCGGGTTCCAGTTGTTTTTCTACCACATAACCACCTGCATGCATAAATGCCATACCATCACCTTCAAGCTTCTCCATAATAAAACCCTCACCGCCAAAGATACCGGTTCCTAGCCGGCGTTGAAAATGGATGCCGATGCTTACGCCTTTAGCAGCGCAAAGGAAAGCGTCTTTTTGTGCAATAACCCTATTGCCATGCAATTGTAAATCAATGGCAATGATCTTTCCCGTGTAAGGTGCGGCAAAACTAACTTTTCGTTTACCGGTTCCCATATTTGTAAAAGCTGTCATAAACAAGCTTTCACCGGTAAGTATTCGCTTGCCTGCTGAAAGTAATTTACCCAGAATACCTTGTGGTTGCTGAGAGCCATCGCCAAATATGCTTTGCATCTGAATATAATCTTCCATCATCATAAAAGCGCCGCTTTCCGCAATGGCAGTTTCATTAGGATCGAGTTCAAGTTCTACAAACTGGAGTTCTTCTCCATAAATTTTGTAATCGATTTCATGATTGCTTCTCATGTTATTAAAGGTTTATATGAAGGTAGCAAAAAGAACCTGGTGTTATGTAATCATATATTGACGCTTTTGCTATCAACCGTCAGCTATTAGCTATCAGGAGGAAACTTAATACACGTTATCTTCTAACTGTTGATAACTGATAGCAAATATTACTTAGCAGCCGGATAGGAAGCAAATAACTTTTCCACTCCCTTCTTAATTGTCTTCTCAAGCTTTGAATCTTTTTGAGGTATGATATCCTCGATGGCGCCCTGCCATACCAGTTTATTTTGTTTCCTGTCAACCATGTCAACCGTTACCGTTCCCTGGCGGTAACGGCCAACCTCCACATCCTGTGATTTCCAGGAATACCTTCTTTGCCCGATATAACGGGGAGCATCTGTGCGGAAATCGGTCTGCCGTGTTTGAACTTCCTCTCTAACCACCACTCCAATATTTATCAAAAGGTCCGGATTAGTTTTACTCAGCAGGTAACCAAATTTCTGCAATTTAATGGCGATGGCATCTTCGAGCTTTTCTATATTTTCACTAAACTTTTGAGAATTCGTATCTCCGCGTGCTTCAACTTTATAAAAATCAAAAGTTTTATAGGTTGAGAAATCTGCCCCATCTGCCTTTTCGGTTGTCAACACTTTAGAAGAAGAACAACCGGCAAGTAACAACATAAAAAAAATAAATACACTTAAACGATGCATAAGCTTTAATGTTTTTGATTATGCATTCTAAATCTATGCCGCAATTTTAGGAGGAACACATCAGTCAGTTATCACCTGATAGCTGATGGCTGATAACCGATAGCTCAACTTTTATGGGTGATTTAAAATATTCGCAAATTTCATCCGTCTACCTTTATACATGGAAGACGGATTGATGATATCAAATGGAATAATTAACCCAAAATTGAATATTACCCAGGTTATCAATGATTACAGCAAAAGACTGCTTGGATTTATCCGTAAAAGGGTGACTACTGAAGCAGATGCCGAAGACATTCTGCAGGATGTCTTTTATCAATTTATTGGTAACCGCGAACCCATTGAACAACTTACAGGCTGGCTCTTTACAGTAGCAAGGAATAAAATTACTGACAGGCAACGCAAGAAAAAACCGGAAGCTTTGGAAGACCTGTTCATAAGTGATGAAGAAAAATTCGATTGGACAGAAATATTCTTTGACACCACAGAGACACCGGAAAATCAATATTTACGATCCATGTTCTGGGAAGAATTAAACAATGCCCTTAATGAATTACCTCCCGAACAAAGCTCGGTTTTTGTGATGAATGAAATGGAAGGGATCCCGTTTAAAATTATTGCTGAACAAACAGGTGAAACTGTAAATACCCTTCTGTCTCGCAAACGGTATGCTGTATTGCATTTGAGAGAACGTCTCCGCACACTTCGTGATGAATTAATTAATTATTAAAAATTGAAAACACAGATATGAAAAATAAATTTTGGTTTCGCAAAGCAGGAATGATATTATTCTTTGTTCCTTTAGCACTGCTTGCTTTTGGATCTATCGTTATGCTATTATGGAATGCGATACTACCGGCAGTGATACATGTATCGCCCATTAATTTCTGGCAGGCACTTGGTATTCTAATTCTTTCCAAAATACTTTTTGGTGGGTTCAAAGGTGGATGGGGGGGCCGTCGCGGATATCAGTGGAAAGATGAAATGGAAAGAAAATTGTCCAATATGACACCGGAAGAAAAAGAAAAATTTAAGCAGGACTGGAGAAATCGCTGCTCAAGATGGGGCAGACCAGAGCACGAATACAGGCAATCAAAACCAACAGAGTCTTCACCATCAACCACAGAATAATTCAACAAAATTACCAGTTATGAATATTCTTGTTTTTAAGACGAATATCCGATATAAAAAACATCTCAATGAAATAGTGCCGTACCTGAACAGCACATCAGGAATTATCCGGTGGAATATAGACTTTGATGACAAGGATAAAATATTAAGGATAGAGGCTAACGACCTCCATCCTCAATCTGTTGAGATGGTTCTACAGCGTGCGGGTTATTATTGTGAGGAACTGGAAGATTGAATTCAGGTGTGAGGTAAAGATTCATAACGGCTAACTTCAATTCCTAGTAGGACGCTATTAGGTTATTGATTTGCTTTAACAGCGTATTTTGTAAAAGCTTTGCAATAAGTAACCGCCACCAATCCTTATTGTGATGCAGTTGTTGGTTTAGATGAAGCAACAGAACCTGTATTACCTATAACGAACAGGGCTTGCCGAAGTGAGGGCAATAAAATTCCGTCCGCCTGGGCTAACTGAAGATAAATTCATAAATAAACTTGATGATATGCACAAAGCTAAATTAATAATGTTAAGCTGGATATAAAGCCCAATGGAAAGACAAAAAGCTGAAACACAGCTTCCTTCTGCCCCCATTTTGGCAAACCCTTTATTATCAGCGGCTTTGGTTTCTTCATTTCATTGTTTCAAAGCATTTGAATTACCAATAAGGTTTTTTCCTACATTCCAATCGTTTTGTTCCTCTTCGCTTTTTGTTTCGGTGTTTGCCAAATATTTCAATTTGCTGTAAAAAGCATTGTAAAACCCTTTTAGTGCTTTATTGTACTCAACTTCTGTTTTCTCAACTCTAAAGTCTGGATAAGAAAATGTAAAACCATTATTTGAATTAAAATTTAGGTCTAAAACAATTTCTTCGTTCAATATTAAAGGTGGCTGATCTGTTGGCTCAATTTGATTTGTTTTAAAGTTTAATTCAGCAGATTTCATTTGCTGTTTAAAGATTGTTGTCTTGTGAACTTTACCGTCTAGTGAATTTCTTTTGTGGGTTATGGAGCTTTCCAACTCTCCGATGTCTTCCTGTGTAACTGGTCTAACAGTTAAAAGCTTTTGACGTTGCTTGTTTATGATTTTACTAACGAATTTCTTATTAAAATCATCCGAGTCATAATAGCCAACTTTATAAGGAGTATTGTTCGCTTTAATTCTTGTTAACGGTCTAAAGATTTCATTTACTTCATCTTCTGAAAAATTGCTTTTTATAACTTGTATATCATTGTCGGTTAAAGGGTTTATAAATATTTCGTTGTGATATTTTGCTACAATATTTGCTTTTAATTCTAACATTTCCTGATTTTCGCCTTCCCTCGAAAGAAAATCATTGGCAATTGAAAACTTAAAACTGCCATAAGCAGAACTTGTAACTAAGGGATTAATTAATTCCTCAATTTCATTCTTAAAGGATTCTTCAATCTCTTCTCCGATTTTAAGTAGCTGTCTAAGTTTAGACGTTGCATAAGCTTTTAAAGATTTTAAATAGTCTCCTGTGAAATCCCTTATCGCTTCTAAGCTCACAGAATGACCGAAAACTAAATTAACTGGCTCAATTACATAATGAACACTACGTTGCCGAAGAAGATTTAAATAGTTGAATTCACGACTTGCTGCATCAGTCGTCATCTGTCCTAAGGAAACAGCTAATTCTAAAGCGTTGTTAAGCTGATTAATTGTTTGTTCGTCTTTTGAATGAAGTAATCCAAAAAAAATGAATCGCTTAGCATTCTCAACTAATCCAGCTTTAATATTTAAAAATGCAGCACTTCGAATAACTACGCTTCGCGTAGGTTCTAAATCAGGTTTGTCAAAATAGAATTCCGCAACTTGGCTCTCTAACTCTGCTGCTTTAACATATAACTCAGAAGCATTTGCATAAGACCCGTGCTCCAAAGCTTGTCTTGCTTTAAAGGAATAATCCATTGCTTCTTGATGAATTACTTTAGGTTTCATTTATGAATCTCTTTTACGGTTTTTAGTTCACTGAATAAGGTTACGATAACAGAAGAAGATTCATTTCTTTTTCCGCCCTTATTAATTTGCTCGTGTTTATCTTTAATTCTACCTTTTAAAGTATTGGTTTTTGATTCCTGTAAAATACCGGATATTTCTACATAGTGAAAATTACCCATAAAATTTAAATCGTCATCGTCAGGTTCTTCTTTCATAAATCGGTAATCAACGCCATCGCCAATTTCGGTCTGTTCAACATAAACGTAATCCAATAAGACTGACATAGCAAACCAAGCTAACGCAACACCTCCATGATTTGCCATATCCTTTTCCTCTTTCATTGCTGCCTTTGAAAAATTGGAATTCCATACAAGTTTTGCTTTGGTCGAAATACCGTGAATGTCAAATACGATGTCTGCTTTTGAATTGCTGTGATATTTATCAAGAGCTGTAGCTGCCCACTGATTGCAACTATCAATCTGGGCAGTTGTTGGTCCTGCAAGTTTCGTTTTAATAGTGTCAAGATGATATTGATTCATATTAACTGCAATTTCTCGGAGTAAATATAATCATTTGTCCATATTGACTAAGTTTATTAGTAATAGGGTTTCTAAAAGTTACCTATAACAATTTTATTTGAAACAAGTTTCTTTGTCCACTTAGCCCATTCAGCATTTTCAGTTTCTAATGTAATTGGATTGGGCAGAGAAGTATTATCTCCGGGCCCTACAGAAATAGGGCTTTCTTTAATAACCACCCAATCCTGTCTACCAGGAAAAGGGACACTTTTATCACCCCGCACATAACCTATTATATTGCCCTTTATACTATTGTTGATGAAATTTTTTGAAGGTACATTACTGGCATTCCAGATGCAGCACCCACCCCAGAATCGTTCTGACCGAGTACCATCAGGATATAAGCCGCAACTGATCATTGTATTTCCATAAAAGTGAATATCATGACCTGCTGCCAGATTCATAGCTGCATTACAGGTGCTTATCACCTGGTTTTTATATGCATTTACGAACTGCGACATAGTTTCCATAGTTTTTGATCCCGGGTCTCCGTCTACAGTTATACCGCTGCCAACATAAGTAGGGGCATTTAAAGGAAAAGGATATGCTCCTTTTATATAGTTATCATGAATTAAGTAAGGAGCACCGGGTTTTCCACCGCTATTAAAAAGGTTGATATTGTCTTCAACAAAGGAACTATCAGGAATATTTATAAACTGGTTCCAGCATATCTCACCTGCAATTTTGGAAACTGAATTGAATAATACTCCTGCCCTGTTTTCACCTGCTGCAGTATTAGCCCTTCTCTTATCGGTATTTCTTATAATGTTATATCTTATCACAACACTTTTTGAATTGGAGTCTGTATGATCAACAAGGATGCCTCCTGAATGCTCAATTAAATTGTTCTCAAATATTAAAGACTCGGGTTGGTAGTTGTTCAGCGCACGTCCCCATTGGTCATTTTTAAGAGGAAAAAGTCCATATAGACTGTTGTGGTGAATCTTTATATTGGTCCCGCCACTGCACCTTATCATGTCACCTGTACTTACAATTATACAACCGGTAATTTCTACAGGTTCATCTGTCTGTACCCACACTGCAGGAGTTTGCGAGTCGATGCTTTTATAATTGCCGGTGTAAATGCCGCCCTTTTTAATTATAAGTGGTTCCTGGTATTTCACCGTCGGCACCGAGGTCATATCAACTGCTGTATCAGCAGCAACTTCTTTGGTCTGGTTTGAATTGCAGGCAGTTAGAAAGAGCAGCGCACTGCCAACAACAAACAGGAATAAAAAAATAGTCTTCATTATTGTTATACTTTTCTCCTAAGGATGCCGGCATCCTTAGGGTTTTTTAGAATCAGGATTTGAGCTTTACGTTATTTTAAATTGTATTCGGCCATTATTTATCGGCGCTAACTTATTAATCTGATTTTCTTTTGTGTAAAAATACTGATAACGCAAAAAAGGCATAATTTATCTTTCAAAATTAAAAATTTGTAAAAATAGCTGGAATCAGAATGAATTTCGGGTTCATCTATAAAGTTTAAAAGTAGCTTGCAGAAACAAATAAGTTGTAACAATATCCCTAAGAGAGGACTGCGCTAACTTAAATTAATTGTTACTAAAATTCACGTAAGGGATTTTATAAAAAAATCTGTGAACCATAGATTAATCTTCTACGATCCACAGATTGCCAGCTACTATTAAGCAAAGGATATTTTCTTATTCGCCTGCCTCTGAATTGTTTTTCTTATTCTTCCATTGTCTTGGAGCAAAGCCATCCATCTTCACAATTTTAGGAATAAATTTACCAACAACATCAACCAGTGCCTTTTGCGCTCTCATCACTGTTTCAATATCCTTATAAGCAAAAGGCGCTTCATCCAATCCTCCGCCCAATAGTTTTACTCCGTACTTATGCAGTTCATCCTTAAGTTCCTGTTGTGTGATGGAGGACATTGCTTTTGAACGGCTCATCTTTCTGCCGGCCCCATGTGAAGCAGAATCAATTGAAGAATGTTCCCCTTTTCCTTTAACAATAAATCCTGCCGCAGTCATGCTTCCTGGTATAATTCCAAGCACACCTTTACCTGCCGGGGTTGCACCCTTTCTATGAACAATCACTTCCCTGCCCTCATACATTTCCTTCCATGCAAAATTATGGTGATTTTCTACGATGGTTATGGGCTGCCTTCCTAACTGCTTAGCAATTTTTGCATGAATTACATGATGGCATGCAGATGCATAATCTCCTGCAAGGTTCATTGAAAGCCAGTATTCTATACCTTCTTCTTCATCAAGATTTAACCATGCAAGATTATTTGCCTCACCAGGAAGCTGCCTTTTTTGTTTTGCGATTTTTGTATAGTGGTTGGCGATATTTGCACCTAATCCTCTTGAGCCGGAATGAGATAATAATCCAAGATAAATTCCTGCTTCAACATTCAAAGTTTCATCTTTCTCAGCTATGTCTACTATTCCAAATTCAACAAAATGATTGCCGGAACCGGAAGTGCCCAATTGTTTGGCAGCTTTTCCCTGCAAGCCTTTTAATAATGCCGTTGATTCAAATTCTTTCCTGTCAATCACTTCGTTGGGAATACTTTGTTCAAACTGCTTGCCACTACCAAACAAAGAAGCTTCATTTAATTCTCTTGTAAAGTATGCCTCACGTTGTAAGAGTTCCTTAGGATCAATATCAAATATTGATAAACACATCCTGCAACCAATGTCAACGCCCACACCATAGGGAATTACTGCATTCTCTGTTGCAAGTACTCCACCTATCGGTAAGCCATAGCCCACATGTGCATCAGGCATTAATGCACCTGCCACTGCAACAGGTAACTTAGATGCCTGGTTCATTTGATGGATGGCGCCTTCTTCAATAAACTCATTACCGAAAACATTAAAGCCTATTCCGGTATTATTTAAGGCGACTTCCATTCCTTCCACTGATGTTTTGGGTAGTAGCTGCTCCGCTATCAATGCCAGTACCGCATCATCTTTGTATTCATGCGGCGATGCCAAAACACTTTTTAAAATTTCCATAACTTCCTCCTTTGTTTGATGCTTATAATTCTTCTCCATGGTTTTCATTGCAATGCTAATCACCGGCGCCTCCGGGTAGCCAATTGCTCTTAAATCTTTACCTTGTAATTTTAATTTTGACATATACAATGTTCGTTAAAGCTCTTTAGTTATTTTATTACTGCACTTTTCAATTTTCTATCAACTGAGTTCTAAATCCTATTATTGTTTGAGACCAGAAACTATACTTTAGTCATCTGAATCTGTAAGATAGTGGGCGAAACAAGATTCGAACTTGTAACCACGGCGCTTCAAGCCGCTGCTCTACCATTAGAGCTATTCGCCCATTATATTTTCCACAATCAAAAAAGAATCATTCCGGGTATGTTTGAATATTATGTTATACTAGAATTGATTATGATATTTGATGTAACCTTTAATTCAACAAAAAACCCCGCAGGCTATGCGGGGTTTGTGTTATATCGAATCAGTCAGTTGAACTCATTCATCAGCGTAACACGCCCGGCATACAGTATAGCTATTAAACCGACTAAACCGTGGTAAATTAATATATAGTTGCATGCGGAGCATAGTTTCAATATTTAAACTTGTCGATACAAAGATGAAATAATTTTTTTGATGCTGCCAACTATTCTTAAAAGTATTTTTAAAATATTTTCTAATAATGTAATCAATGTTTTAATTTACTTTCTTTTAATTAGTAAGGATCAGGTTGATAATTGCGGTAACAGTAAAAGGATTTTTGATCTTATAGGCATTGTATAAAAACGGAAGCATGATATTATTTGATAATGAAAAAATAAATAACCTGCTGCCCTATGATGGCACAGTGGCTTATTATGGAAACACAATGCCAGCAAAAGATGCCAGGTATTATTTTGAAAAACTGTATCACACCATTGAATGGAAGAACGACGAAGCAGTGATTTTTGGAAAGCATTTTATTACCAAGCGAAAAGTTGCCTGGTATGGTGATCTGAACTTTTTGTATTCTTACTCCAACACCACAAAGCAGGCGCTATCGTGGACGAAAGAATTATTAGCGTTACAAAAAATTGTTGAAGATCTTTCCGGTTGTTCCTTTAATTCCTGTCTCTTAAATTTATATCACGATGGACAGGAGGGAATGGCATGGCATAGTGATGATGAAAAATCATTAGGCAAGAATACAGCCATTGCGTCTGTTAGTTTCGGAGCGGAACGGAAATTTTCGTTTCGTCATAAAAAAACAAAAGAGACAATCTCGTTGATGTTAGAAGAGGGAAGCTTGTTGGTGATGAAGGATAACACACAAACTAATTGGCTGCATTCTTTACCGAAATCAACAAGGGTAACAGATGCGAGAATTAATTTGACGTTTAGAACGATGGTGGGTTAGGGACTCACCTATAAGGTCTTAAAGACCTTATAGGTTTGTAGAGCGATGTGATTGAAAATTGTTAACGATGTTTGTAAAATTTATTCTGTTATAACTGATTAGCCTTTAAATAGCTTTCTTAATTAATACTAGTGTACTGTCAACCTTAAATTGTCGTTTTTGCTATCAGCAGTCAGCTATCAGCAATCAGGAGGAAACACATTATACATTAGCGTCCTGACAGCTGATAGCTGACGGCTGATAGCAATATTTACAGACATTTCATGCTTGACACGACACTAGTAAACGTAGGCAGATTATTAAGAACCCGCTCTTACACCTATAAGGTTTTGAAAACCTTATAGGTTAGCGTATCTTCCAGCTTTGCTATCTTTGACAGGGATGGCTTGCAGGTAAAGATGCCTGCATCAGTTCCGTAGCGCATGCCTCTTACAAAAAGATATATTACTCCGCCAAACTGCGTTTCATAATCAAAGGAAGGAAGACGGCTTTCAAGATATTTCTTTGCGGCAAGCGTATAAATCAAATACTGCAAATGATAATTGCTTTCATTCATAGCAACAGCAAGCATTGCTGCGGAATAATTTTCGGCTACAGGTCCCAGGTAGTTAGATTTCCAATCCAGAATATAATACCGGCCAAGATGCTCGAAGAACAAATCTATCTTACCATTCATGATACCCTCCAACTGTTTGCTGTTTAATTCCTGGAAACCTTTCACATTTACACTGGATAATTCATCCGATAGATCATTCAGCGCATCCGGAAAAAATTCAGGCACCGGGAAGTCAAATTCAAATTCCGGGATACGCTTATAATAATTTACAGCCGCGAGATTAAATTGTATATCACCTATTTTAATTTCTGTGCCGAAGACATGGTGAAGCATGTAACGTAGCATAGGCATATAAAGCTCCTGCTGACCAGGAACAAACCGCCGTATGGCTTCTTTCAGCAACCTGTCCCAATGTGTTTCATCAGAAAAATTTATATTCTCAAAGATGTAGTGCAAAAGGTTACCCGTTTTAGCGCCGCGCCTTAGTGTATGCAGGATAAAGGTTTCATAAGGATCATCAGTTTTTTGAGAACGAGCCCGAAGACTTATATCGCCTTTTGCTGCCAGCATGGTATAGCTTATCTTTCTCCAGTTTTGCTCCAACAGGTTGAAGTTTACGGGTTGTTTTATTATACCAGGTTCTCTTATTTGGCTCTTCCATTCTGCATGTTCCTGTTTTACCGGCGCGCTTTCTTCAAATCTTATGAGATTAGGATCTACATTCTCCAGTGCATTTAAAAATGTAGTTAATGTTGAATTCTTAAAATACTCATTCTTAAAAATAAAACACTTGTATACTGCACGTGTGATTGCTACATACAACAACCGCCGGTTCTCCTGCTCAGATTGCTGATTATACCACGCTTGTTGCTCACTACTTAAACGGCTTTTTTCCACACCCATATAATCACCTGAATCAGGACTGCGAAAGCTGAAAAAAATATTTTTTGAATTGGGAGCAATGTCAAGAAAAGGCGCCAGCACGATATTATATTCCAGTCCTTTGCTTTTATGTATGGTAACAATTTTAACAGCTTCCTCATCACTTTCCACCCGCTGCGAGTACTCATCACCTTCTGTAACCATGCCCTCAATTCCCCTTTTGAGCCAGGAGATCAATTCAGACATCGAAAGATTTTTGCGGCTTTGCATCTGGTGTAACAGTTCCATAATCTGGAACATATTTGTCATCATGCGCTCACCTGACTCATTAGGTTCATGAAGCAAAACATTTCTTACACCGAAGTCAGCAACAAAATCCATAAGTGCCGTATAGATACCGTCCTGCTGCCATTTAACCTTATACCTGTTAAAAAGCATCAGTGTAATTTCATCATCAAGCAGGATGACTTCTTCTGTATTAAGTCCGGTGAAGGGAGAAAGCAGCGCACGATTGATAGTAGAACGATCAGGTGATGCCATTGCCTCCGTAAGGTAAAGCAAATACACTGCTTCATTTGACTGAAGCACTTTTGAATCATCAATAGTAACAGCAGGAATACCTGATCTGGCAAGAGCAGCTTTAACAGATCTCCCCTGTTCACCGGTACGCACAAGGATTCCTATATCAGACGGATTGATCCTGTGATCCCTAATATTTATGCTATAGATCCCATCGCGAAGCAGCTCTGCTACCTGTGCAGCCAGGGCTTCATTTAATGCCTCTTTGTTTGCCACTTTAAAAATAGAAACCGGTATATCAGCATTACCTTTTTTTAAAAGAATGCCTTTTGAATTCGGCTCGGGACTTTCAACAGGATGATACTGTATAGCATCCTTATCATCATTAAAGAAAAATGTATCGAAGCCTGGTGAAGGTAAAAAGAAATAGTTCATAGCTGTAATCAGTGAAGCTGATGAACGATAATTGTGATTCATTCCATACACATGCTGTACAGCATTACGGGCTTTGAAATAAGTAAAAATATCGGCTTTGCGCCAGGCGTAAATACTTTGCTTGGGATCACCGATATAAAAAAGTATAGTGTTCTCTGCAAAGGCTTTATCAAAAATTTCAAATTGCTGCCGGTCCGTATCCTGGAACTCGTCAACAAACACTGCTTTATATTTTTCCTGTAAAGCTTTTACAAGCGCAGGGTTATCCCGGTTTACCAGCGCCTTGTGAAGGTTCAGGATCATATCATCATAACTCAGCAAATTGTTACGCAGTTTAAATAGTTCTACACCTTCACTCACTTCCTGTATTATCAGGTGGTTAAGGTGGCTGATGATATTTTGAATAGCTTGATTGTATTCCTGCAAACAATTCTCATAAGCTTCAAGTTGTACTAATAACTCGGGAAAGCTTGTTGGAATGTAGGCTGATGACCGTTTGTTCCATATATAATCTAAAAATTCCTGCGGCGATTCAATAAGTGGAAGAACATTTCTTTTTGCATAGGAATTAGTGGTGGTTTTTATAATTCGCTGCTTATTATCATTAAGATATTGATGAAGCGCTTCCCTCATTTCAGATTTCTTTTTTGCCAGAGCCTGAACAGATTTTACCCAATCATCATGATGGCCTTCACTTAAAGCATAGTCAGCAGCTTCATCATACCCAAAATACTTTTTACCACTTAAATGCTCTTCGATAGCTTTTTTCATTCCCTCCTTCATATTATCATTCCAGACAGTACCAAGCAAGGCAACAGGCATTGTAGTTATATTTTTCCTCCAGCTTTTATTCAGCTCTTCTTCAATAATACTTTTAATTTCGGGGATCATTTCGGTGCCAAATAACTGGTTTGTTTCAAAGGCAAATTCGTTTAATGTCTGCTGGCAGAAGCTGTGGATGGTAAGCACCGAAGTTTCGTCAAGAAATAGTACAGCATCCTTTAATTGCTGTTGAACAATTGCAGCTCCTGAATTTTCAATAGCATGGTGAACCAGTTTTTTTATATTATCATCGCTGATTATTTTCCCCTGGCTTACTTTATAAGCGCTTCTTACGAAGTAGCGTACGCGCTCTTGCAATTCAGCAACTGCTGCCTTTGTAAAAGTTACCATCAGTATTTCTTTGATGGCGATTTTCTTTTCCAGTAACAGTCGCAATACCAGGATGGCTATAGAATAAGTTTTGCCTGTACCTGCACTGGCTTCTATCAGGTTACTTCCTTCCAGGCTTACAGTAGCTGCATCAAAAGGATTGTATGTTATTGAATCGCTCATCTCAGGTTTTTATTTGCATAATAATCCGCGAAAAGACTGCCAAGTGGTGTTATAACTTTCCGGCAAATGTTTTTAAATGATTCATGTATTCCTTCCTGTGAAAAGTAACCTTTACCATATTCATTCATAATGTATGGGTCGGTACAGGCCACCTGATTATTATCAAGTTTCTTCTTAACCAGTTGAGAGAAAAGGTGTAGATCCATTTTTTCTACCTCATCGGGCTTAACCTCAAAATCAGGATAGAATGCAGCTATTTTTTCAAAGCCTTTGGTATAGATATTCACCAATTCATTCAATCGCTTGAGCGCTTCCTGCTGCGTTATTTTTCCTGCCTCATAAACAGCTTCTTTAGTAGCAGAAATAAAGTAGAGTCCGGATATTGAGCCTGCTGCAACTCCTGCCAGGTAACGGATATATGCTTCGATTAAATATTTGGTTTCTTTCTTTGACCAGGAAACCTGCACCAGCCTGCCATTATAAACGCTTTGCAGCGTTCCTGTTATCAAATGGTTTTTAAGCTCAAATGCTATGGGAACAGTTTGCGATACTGCACCATTGGTGGTATCCAGAAACAGTTTTCTGACAGGATTAACAACCTGCTCTGTTTGCAGCATAGCAATTTCAGCCATATTGCTAAGTGGCAGGTTACCCGTTCTTACAAGTTGTTTGTTCAGTAGTATCCTTTCTGCTTCATTCAATGGCAATAACCGGTTCTTGATATTCCATTGCTGCAATTTGTTAATGCTAAAAATTTCAGTATCCTGAAGCAGCACTTCCTCTTCATTATAAAAGATACCCAGCACTTTATTATAATACGCCTTAAACGGATTTCTGAAGAATAGAACAAGATCATCTACCGTTATTTCTTTAAAATTATACAGGTCTATAATCTTGTCTCTATTTATGACCTGCTTTACCGGGATTGAAGCAGTATTCAAATAGCTGTAGAGGCTCTTGTCTGCTCCTGAATATTTGCTGCTAAAACTTTGCAGGGGATGAAGCGTTACCAATTTTTGCCGCACTTCATAAGGAGTTTCCAGTCCGCCCTCAATATAATCAATAAGCTCATCCACCACTGCTGATGGAGGAAGGTTTGTATTGTCCCTGGCATTTCGCCCGACATAGCTAATATATAAATATTGCTGTGCTGAAAGAATAGTTTCCAGGAAAAGGTGTTTATCATTTTCTTTTACATTACGATCTCCACGCTGTCTTTTCTTTTCCATCATGTTAAAGCTTGCAGACTGTTCTTTCCGTGGAAACTTATCGTACCCCATTCCAAGGATGGCCACCACTTTAAATGGTATGCTACGCATTGGAATAAGCGAACAGAAAGTTATGCCGCCAATAGCGAATAAGCCTGAACGTGAGTTGCCAGTTAGTGTTTTAAGAAAGCTGTGGCTGAATACATCGAAGGCAACTTCATCAGCCATGTATCGATTAACCATATTGTAATCTGCGAGTTGCTGCATGAGGCTGGTATAATCTTCATTAGGGTCATCATCCTGTTCATATACCAGGTTATGCAACACCTGCTCTACATAATTAACCCATTCAGAAAGACTTCGGTTTCCATTCCTTTGTTCTATTGAATTAATAAGCACTTCAATAAAGTGAGAGAAGCGTATCAGTTCCTGGGCACTGCTTCCTTCTAATATATCCAAAGGAAAAAAACTGTCAGGGCCTTCATCATACTCTTCTTCTCCACTCATGCAGATACCGTACATAATACGCCTGATACCATACCTCCAGCTTACAAAATGTGTTTGATCTTGTTTATTTCCTTCTATGCCAAAGCGGATATTAGCCGTATTTACAATACTCCTTATACGTGTTACATCAGCAATACCAAAGCGGCTCCGGATAAATGACGAATCAAGCAATTGCATCACAGCTTCCGCTTTAAAGTTTCCTTCATTCATTAACAGGATCGCATGAAGCGCCTGAAAAATATTGTCACCGTCTGCAAAACTTTCGTCGGCGATCGTATACCGGAATTGATGAGGCGCATTGTTGAATACCGCTTTTATATAGGGAGCATACGCATCAATATCACTCACCATTACTACGATATCTCGAGAAGAAAGTTTTACCTCTTTTTTATCTACCAGGAACACCAGGTAATTATACAACACTTCCACTTCACGGGCGATAGTAAAACAGGAATTTATGGTGATGGAACCATCATTGATATCAGACCTTGTAATCAGGTTACGGTCATCAATAGCTGCAGAAAATATATCATGCTGGATCTTGTGCAGCAGGGTATCTGTTTCAGGAACTATCACTCCTATATCTTCATAAGCGTTTATAAACTCGTCATGCTGGAATAACATGCTAAAGGTATCCTGTATCACGCGTCCCCAGCCGGTAAGTAATGTATTGCCGGATATTGCTTCTGCAAAACGTGTAGGACCTTTCTGTCTCCAATGCGCAATTTGCTTTTCACTTCTGTCTTCAAACCAATACATATAAGGCGCCGGATTAATGATATGAAAATACACATCAATAATTGAAGACAGGTTAAACAGTATTTGTATATGATAACCCGTGATTATAGAAATTCCGAACAAATGAATAGCAGGCATTCTGGCTACAAGGGTCTCCTGTTTGTCAGGATGCTGAATTGCTTCGAGTATGTAAGCTCCTATCGTGGTTTTATCAGGTAGCGTGTTTTCAGAAACCTGTCGTGCCTTTATCCACAAATATTGCTGCCACTCATTATTTTCAAGATCACCGGGCATTGCTATGTTCCACTGCCTGATCATATCAGGCCTGTAGATCTGGTACTGATCAAAGAGGTCTGAAAGTTTTTCTGCCAGCGACATCCTCTTTATTTCCTTATCGGGACTTTTATCTGAAAAGTAGGAAGCTGTTGCAGGAAACCTTGCTTTAAATTCATTTTCCCCAAGTAGCTTAAACAATAACCAGTTTAAATTCTGCGCTGAAAGCACTTCTGTAAAAGGTCCTCCTAATAAATAATACAGTTTATGAATAAGATCATTAGGTTTAAGAAAACGAACATTAGCAGCAATGCCCAGATGGTTTGCTATCTGCAGCTTCACCCAATTGTTCATGCCTTCAGTTTGTGTAACTATCAGGTGGGGCTCGAAAACACTGTTAGGTGCACCGTTCAGCTCCTGAGATAAACTGGCTGCAAGGTTTATAAGTGAATTGGAAACTTTTAAATACAATGCCATAGTTGATATAGTGTCGTGTCAATATAAGATGCCGCATAATTGCTATCAGCAGTCAGCTATCAGCTATCAGGAGAAAACATATCAGTACTTGATCTGCTGATGGCTGATAGCTGATAGCAATTCTTTAATTCTTATCAATAAAACGCGTCGCAATTCCTGAAGCACGCTCAACAAACCGTTCACTGCATATCATCAATACAGCTTCAGATGACTGCAAATATACTTTAGTCTTAGCCCTGGTAACAGCCGTGTAAAGCAGTTCACGTGTTAATATCGGAACATCGGTTGCCTGCGGCAATATTACCAGCACTTCGTTAAATTCGGAACCCTGACTTTTGTGAATGGTCATTGCAAATGCTGTTTCAGCATCTGACAGGTAACCTGGCAACACTGATTTTAACCCGCCATTGCCATCTTCAAACCAGGCCATTAAAATACCTTTTTTATCAGGCCTGATAATAGCCGTATCACCATTAAAAAGTCCATGATCATAATAATTGCGTGTAAGAATGATGGGCCGGTTCTCATAGAATTGAGTATTCACTTTTATTTTTTTTCTATCATTCAGAAATTTTTCTATTGATTTATTTATTGCATACAGTCCCTGCTCTCCTTCACGGATTGCGCAAAGCACACGCAGGTTATTCAGTAATCGCAATGCTTTAAGAATATCCTTCTCTTCAATGAATGCTTCATACCCTGATATAAATCTTTCAAAGACTTTCTTTGAATAAGACTGATCAATATAAACTTGTTCACCGGGATCAGCACTTATAAATTCTTTAATAATTTTCTGGTCATTCAGGATGATAGCCTTACTAAAACTTCCAATGCCAGTGTCACCCCGGAAGCGATGACTTTGTCTTAGCTCTATTAAATGCCCGAACAAAGGATGGTGGTTATTATCAGTGACAAGATCCGCAGGAATTTGTTGTGGTTGATTGCTGATAAAATTATTAATGAAGGATCTTCTGGCAGATGAAAATAAATTTAATGCCGGTTGCGACTGGCAAAGATCCCCAAACAAACTTCCTGCTTCAACTGAAGCAAGCTGGTCTTTATCTCCTAGTAAAATCACGCGGGTATCAGGGCCAATAGCATTCAGCAGTTTTGCAAACAGGGCAACATCTATCATAGAGCATTCATCTACAATTACCACATCATGATTAAGCGGGTTGTTTTTATTATGATGAAAATAAGGACTGTCTTTTTTTGACCGCAGCAGCCGGTGAATGGTAGATGGTTGCAGCAATTGAAGTGTAGCGGTTATTTCAGCATCGGCAAGCTGCTTTGAATTGCTCAGGCTTTCTGCCATCCGTGAAGCGGCTTTCCCTGTTGGTGCTGCCAATGCCACTTTCAAACCCGGATTAATGGCATAGAGGATAGCAAGAATTTTAGCTACGGTAGTTGTTTTACCAGTTCCCGGGCCACCGGTGATAATGGTAAAATTATTCAACACACCTGACAGGGCTGCCACCAATTGCCAGTCAGTGAAATCATTATGTTTTGAACCGTTTGAAGAAGGTGAACCTGCAAATAATTTTTGGATGAAATCTTTATAAGCATTCAGCAATTGCATTCTATTTGCTACATGCATTTTTTCATCTTGTAAAAATTGCCTGATACGTTCGAGAAAGCTTGTTTCATAGCGAAAGTATCTCTGAAGATAAAGCCGGTTTTGAAACAACACAAAGGGCTTTTTGTCAGTTCCATCAGAAGCAACAAGCCTGAGCGACTTCAGTGCTTTATTATTTTTTTCAATGTTTTTATAGTAGGCTGGTAATTGTTCATTAAGATCTTCCGGTTTGTCGAGGTTAATGCAGATATGGCCTTCGCTGAGTTTTTTTGAAAGAAGATACGCGTAAGGTTTTAGCGCTTCTGTTGCAAAGTATTCAGCAAATTGCTGGTGAACATCATTTGTTGTTTGCATAGCGAAGTCTTTTTTGAAAAGGATAATATTAATTCCCAGAATTTCAGACGCTGAATTCTGAAGATCATCTAATTATATCTTATTAAAACAGCTGTCTCCTTTTTTTGTTTACAAGCTTTTACTCTCATTACATTGCATTCCAATCTAAAAGTTCTGAAAATATTGGTATCTCTCAATAGTAATGCTTCCACTAAATTGCTGTAGTATTGAAATAATCTAAACGCCAGTTAATGAAAAATTTTTTTGTTTTTTTGCCAGCACTGTTATTTGGAATTATCTGCTTTGCACAACCGGCAAAACATGTTGTTCTTATAACGCTTGATGGATCAAGACCCGATTTTTATCTGGATACCTCCTGGCATGCTGTCAACATCAGGCAGTTACTAAAAGAGGGTACTTACGCAAACGGGGTTAACAGTGTTTTTCCTACAATGACCTATCCATCTCATACTACTATTATTACAGGTGTTCAGCCGGTTAAACATGGAATCTATTACAACAGTGTTTTTGAACCAACAGGTTCTACCGGGAAAATATACTGGCAGGACAGTTCAATAAAAGTGCCTACCTTATGGACTGCAGCACAGAAAAAAGGATTGAAGACCGCTGCTATATTCTGGCCGGTTTCTGCAGCCGCTCCTGTAATGTATAACTTTCCAGATGTTGGCAGCGCAGGTGAAAAGGAAAGGATAGCGTTTTCCAAACCTGCCGGACTCCTTCAGGATTTTAAAGATAATGTCTTCCACGACACCAGCAGAATTGATTATGGCCAGGATACCAACACTGCAAGAATGGCCTCATACATAATAAAAAAGGATAAACCCAACCTGATGCTGATTCATTTCTTTGGTATTGATCACTTCGAACATGAGGAAGGACGTGACGGGCAAAAAGTTAGAAACGCAGTGTACGTTGCTGACCTGGGAATAGGAATGATTATAAACGCATTAAAGGATGCAGGTATCTGGAATGAAACAGTTCTTATTGTAACTGGTGATCATGGGTTTAATAATGTAACAACAAGTGTGAATCCTAATGTATGGCTGATGAAAGCAGGATTGATTACTGATGTAAAAAAAGACGACTGGAAAGCACAATTTAATTCAGTAGGAGGTTCTACTTATTTATACCTGAAAGACAAGAATGATAAACAAACACTTTCTAATGTAATAGAGATTCTTTTCAATCTCCCTGACGAACAAAAAAAATTGTTTCGTATCATCAACCGCAACCAACTAAATGCAATAGGAGCCAATCCCGAAGTAGCGCTGGCTTTGAGTAGTATGAATGGCGGTTCTTTTGGCGGTGCATTCACCGGTGATGCCGTAAAGCCTGGTAAGGGGGGATCTCATGGAAGTTTTCCTGATACCCATGAAATACAGACTGGCTTTGTGGCTTATGGTCCCGGAATTAAAAAAGGCGGAGTGATCCCTGTTATGAATTTAAGGGATATAGCACCAATTATTGCTAAATTGTTAGGGTTTCCATTTCCTTCAGCGGATGGTAAGATACCGGCTGGTTTGCTGGCTGATTGAAAACGAGGTATGAGTTGTGAGGAAATGAATCACATGAATTTTCATCTTTCAAAGCAAGGTTTAACCTGTGAGGTTTCTAAAAACCTCACAGGTTTGAAACGGAGGTAATTTCCTTTTTCCAAGACCTGTGAGGTTTTTAGAAACCTCACAGGTCGAACCCTGCTTTTTAGTAACCGATAATTCTTACAATCCCTTCAAATAAGCAATCGTCACAGGTAATTGACTCTTGTAAGTAGGACTTTCATCTTCAATAAAATAATACTTAACACCAACCTTCTTTGCGGCTTTTAAAATGGCTGGGATATCAAGCTGGCCTGTGCCGAGTGCCACGTCATTTTCAACTGGTGTTCCACCTGTCAGGTCGCCTTTAATGCCTTTGCGTAAATCTTTCAGGTGCATAAGTTTCCAGCGTGCCGGATATTTAAGCAGCAGTTTAGCAGGATCCTGTCCGCCATGAAATACCCACATGATATCCATTTCATAAGAAACATATCTGGGATCGGTGTTCTTTACAATGTAGTCGAAGAGCGTTCCATCATCCGATGGAACAAATTCATAGCCATGAGTATGGTGACATAATGTAAGTCCGTTCTCTTTTAATATTTTTCCCGCACGATTGTAATCCTCAACAGCTTTGCGTGCATCTTCAAGATTGAATTGACTTTTATGCGGTATCCATGCACACATAACATACTTTGCACCCACTACCAGCGCTTTTTTGGCAAACGCCGCAGGATCTTTAACAAGCTCGTCATAACCGATACCTACAGAAGGACAAGTCATTTTCCGTTCATCTAATAACTTACGAAAAGATTCCGGACTTTGTCCTTCAGGGCCGGGACTGCTTTCTACCACAGTTATTCCTAAAGATTTTATCGTATCAAGTACGGCCGCAACATCTTTCTTCATGCTAACCCTGAAGGTATAAGTTTGCATACCGGGAGGTTGTGGAAAAAGTGGTTGCTTGTTTTGTGCATCCGCTTCCTTCTGCATTAATACAATAAACGCAATACCCAAGAAAAGAAAAAGTTTTTTCATAATGACAATTTAAAAGTTACCAAACAGTAAATATAAAATTTATTAGAAGTTGCTGCGGAATTTTTAATGCTTATTTCTGTAAAGGCTGTAAGCAAAATATTATTTATATTCATACTAATTTTCACCATTTAATATCAACTCTTTTATATGAAATCATTTTTATCTGTCCTGTTTTTAATACAGATTACTTTCAGTTCTATCGCCCAGAATAAAGTGCCCTCACCGGAGCTGCAAATTAAAATGGCACTATTAGCTGCTCCGGCCGATAAAAGAGATAGCGCAACTGTGTACGGTTACTCAGAGAATAAGGAATTCGTTTTATTACGTAAAGGGTTAAACGAATTTATCTGTTTATCTGACGATCCTGATGTGGCTGGCTTTTCTGTTGCCTGTTACCATCGCGACCTGGAGCCTTTTATGCAACGGGGACGAGCGCTTAAAAAGCAAGGTAAGGCTTCCAAAGAAATTTTTGACACCCGGGAAAAAGAAGTAAAAGCCGGTACACTGTTAATGCCTAAACAGCCATCTACATTATATGTTTATTCAACCAAACAGGATGATTATAACAGTGCTACCGGTGAGATAAAGAACGGTTACCTGCGTTCTGTAATTTATATTCCTTATGCTACGGCGCAAAGTACCGGACTATCTTTAAAACCTGAAGCACCCGGCATGCCCTGGATAATGAACCCCGGAACACACGGCGCGCATATCATGATCAATCCGGCACCAGCTGCAACTGCAACGAAGTAAGAAACTTCAGAGTATATCCGCATGAACGTCTCAGTAAAAAACAATACCGGTAAAACTGTTCTCATTCTTGGCGCTAATTCGGATGTTGCAAAAGAGGCTATCAATTTATATAATGCAAAAGGCTATTTTGTAGTAGCAGCTTCACGAAGCATCGAAACACTACATGAATTCATACGGCAGCAGGGCCTGACAAAAGATGAAGTATTAATTCAGTATTTTGATGCAATGGCTTTTGATGATCATAAAACATTTTATAACAGCCTTCCCTCAAAACCGAATATAGTAGTGTATGCTGCAGGTTATTTAAAAGACAACCAGCAAGCCATACTTGATTGGGAGGGTAGCTTTCAAATGATGGCAGTAAATTATTGTGGAGCAGTCTCTATATTGAATATCATTGCTTCTGACCTGGAAAATAAAAAACTGGAAAGAATCATTGGACTCTCCTCGCTTTCAGGAGTAAGGGGAAGAAAAAGTAATTTTATTTATGGCAGTACCAAAGCCGCTTTTACGCAATATCTTGCCGGATTAAGGCAGCATCTTTTTTCAAGGAACATTATGGTGAATGTAATAGTATCAGGTTATATCAGAACAAAGATGAATGCAGGACTCGACCTTGAAAAATCTTTAATGCTGGAACCTTCTTTTATTGCGCGTGCGGTAGTAGAACCGGTTAACCGTTTTATAATTGTTCCCGGCCTGAAATGGAAAATAATTTACAGGGTACTTACTTTGCTACCTGAGAAACTGGTTGCGAGGTTGCCTTAGAGCTGTTAAGTAAAAGCTGGCGCAATACTATGGATCCTTTAAACACAGAACAACGTAGACGTAACATGCAGGCTAACAAAGCCAGCGGGACGAGTTGTGAGATTTTGTTAGCAAAAGCGCTATGGTCAAAAGGTTATCGTTATCGAAAGAATGACAAGACCGTTACAGGTAAGCCCGATTTAACTTTTAAGAAATTGAAAATTGCAATTTTCGCTGATGGTGAATTTTGGCATGGCAAAGATTGGGAAACTAAAAAACCAAAGATTTCTCAAAATAAGGAGTATTGGTTTATGAAAATTGAGCGCAACATTGTACGGGACAAATCTGTTCAATTAGAATTAGAGAACAAAGGTTGGACGGTGCTTAGATTTTGGCAAAAGCAAATAAAAAAAGAACTTTCAGAATGCATAGACACAATTGAAAGATTAATTTCGCAGAAACGGCAAGATGAATAAATTTACTTCAATAGAGATTTGCGCAGGTGGTGGCGGACAGGCTTTGGGCTTAGAACAGGCAGGCTTTAACCATCTTGCACTTGTTGAAATTGAGCCGATTGCCTGCCATACTTTACGGCTGAATAGGCCAAATTGGAAAGTTTTACACGAAAATGTAAAGGACTTTTCGGCTAAAGAATTTAAAGGGGTTGACTTATTTGCCGGCGGTGTTCCATGTCCGCCCTTTTCTATTGCTGGCAAACAAATGGGCGCAGATGATGAACGTGATTTATTTCCTGATGCTTTACGGCTTGTGAATGAGTGTATGCCAAAAGCCATAATGCTTGAAAACGTTCGTGGTTTGTTGGACAAAAAATTTTTTGATTACAGGTTATCAATAATTACAGAACTACACTCTTTAGGCTACCAATGTGATTGGCAAATAGTCAACGCTTCAGACTATGGCGTTTCCCAATTAAGGCCAAGAGCTATTTTGATTGCTCTAAAAAAAGAGTTTTTTCCCTTTTTCAAATGGCCGGAAAAAGAAATATCCGCCAAATCAATAGGTGAGTTATTATATGAAGAAATGAACGCTTTGGGTTGGGAAAGCATTGAGGCATGGAAGATTATTGCAAATACGGTAGCGCCAACAATTGTAGGCGGCTCAAAAAAACATGGCGGCGCAGACTTAGGTCCAACACGAGCTAAGCAAGCATGGGCAAAGTTAGGCGTTGACGGTTCGGGCCTTGCAGACAAGCCGCCAATTAACGGCTTTTCCGCTATGCCAAAACTAACTTTGCAAATGGCCGCTTTAGTTCAAGGCTTTCCGAAAGAGTGGCAATTTGCAGGAAAGAAAACGCCTGCATACAGGCAAGTCGGTAATGCCTTTCCGCCACCAGTTGCAAAAGCAATTGGACAATCGTTAATCAAAGCGCTGAACAAAAATGGATGAAGCACCAAAAGGGAAAGGCTCAAGAGCCAAACTGCGTGAACATTTTATGGCTAATGTTGGTAAAATGTTGACATCAGAAGAATTACGGGAAATTGCGGGAACCAGTGAATGGGCAAGGCGTGTCCGTGAACTCCGGAACGAAGAAGGCTTAAATATCGTAACACATAATGACCGTAGTGACTTAAAAATCGGGCAGTATATTTTGTTGGAACTTAAACCGATGCCTGCTTTTGAACGTAACATCTCAAAAGAGACACGGGCTTTCGTATTAGATAGAAATGGCTTTACCTGTCAGATGTGTGGCGCTGCAGCAGGCGAACCTAATCCCTACGACCAAGGACGCAAGACACGACTACACTTGGGACACATTATTGACAAATCAATGGGAGGCACGGATGAACCTTCTAATCTAAAAGCTATTTGCAGCGTTTGTAATGAAGGTGCCTCTAATCTGACATTGAACCGGCCGCAAGCTATAAAACTCATTGCGCAGGTACGACGTGCGCCATCAGCAGACCAGCTTGATATTCTTAAATGGCTTCTGGAAAAGTATCCGGCACAGGCCAATCAGCTATTAAAATAGTAAGCTGACATCCTGAGAACATACTGCTCCTAACATGTACTTAACGACAGCAGGTTAAACAGTGAACAATGTGCTATAGGTAAGGATTAAGGTGTTCAGGCGGGCTTTATAAATCTGGCTTTTATTTATTATTTCCGGTAATATGATAAATCAGCAAAAATAACGTACTATTCTTAATAAAATGCCCATTCATCATTAATGCGTTCAAAGGATCATGTATGAGGCAATTTATTGGGCTTATTAAATTTTATGTAGCGACTTTGAGATTTATATAACTCACTTTTTGGATTAATTGAATTTAATTATATGCTTTCAAAAAATCTTATCTTTTTATTAGTACTTATATCCGCGTCAACAAATCTTACCGCTCAAACAACCGATCCATACAAACCTGATTTTAAGGAGCCTGCTTCAATACAAGGCATGTCGCTGGTTTGGCATGATGAATTCAATAACAATGGCAAACCCGATACTACAAACTGGAGATTTGAAAAAGGCTTCGTCAGGAACCGGGAACTGCAATGGTATCAACCAGAAAATGCTTATTGCTCCAACGGTGTATTGATGATCACCGGAGAAAGTAAAAAATTGAAGAACCCGGATTATATTGAAGGAAGCCCCGACTGGAAAAAGAACCGTGATAGCGCTCAATACACATCAGCAAGTATCCAGACACGTGGATTACAACAATGGCAATTCGGGCGATTTATTATTAGGGCAAGAATAGATACTGCGAAAGGCGCCTGGCCTGCTATCTGGACCTTAGGTGTCAATGGCTACTGGCCCGCTAATGGTGAAGTAGACATCATGGAATTTTACCGCATTAAATCTGTGCCCACTATTCTTGCAAACGTGGCTTGGGAAGCAAATCAGCAAGGAGTAGCCTTCTGGAATAACGCAAAAATTCCTTTAACTGATTTCACAAAAAATGATCCGGAATGGACCAAAAAATTTCATACCTGGCGAATGGATTGGACCAAGGATTCTTTAAATCTTTCTCTTGATGATGCATTGTTAAACACCACTTCACTTGATAAAGCTGTTAATGCTGATGGAAGCACACCGTTTCTTAAACCTCATTTCCTGTTGCTGAACCTTGCAATTGGTGGCAATGGTGATGACCCTGCACAATCTAAATTTCCGATTAAGTATGAAGTGGATTATGTAAGGGTTTATCAAAAAAAATAGCAGTTATCACGGCGTTTAATGGCTTAAGATAGATTTTACCTTTTCACGGTTTATTTTTGACACTGGTATCCTTGTATGATCTTTCAGCAATAAACAACCGCCATCTTCTTTCAGCCAGCTTCTTACATAACTAATATTTACCAAATGAGATTGATGGGTACGGATAAATCCATAAGCACTTAAGATAGTATCGTTTTCCTTTAATGTTTGCGATACCAATATCTTTTCACCAGTATTAAGAAAGAAGTTTGTGTACATGTTATTCGCTTCGCATCTGATGATCTCTTTCACTTCAATATAAAGGATCTCTCTATTTTGCGGTAGCGCGATCTTTAGCGGTAGCTCCCTGCCTGTTTTAAGATAATCAACCAGGTATTCAAGTCTTTCATTTATATTTTTCTTTGATAGTTTATCACTGGCTTTTTTAACGGCAAGCTGCAATTCTTCAATATCAATTGGCTTCAATAAATAATCAAGCGCTGCAAACTTAATTGCCTGGATTCCATAGTTATTATAAGCAGTAATAAAAATAATTTCAAATGTTATTTCTGATAATTGTTTTAATAGCTCGAACCCTGACCTTCCATGTAATTGGATGTCCAGGAAAAGTAAATCGGGTTTGTATTGATTGATAACCTTTAACCCTTCCTCTACATCTGCTGCTTCAGCTATTACTTCTACCTGCGGGCAATATCTTTTCAACAATGCCCGAAGGTTTTCTCTATTGGGTGATTCATCCTCAATAATAATAGAACGCATACTATATCCAGTTATTTAACTCGATGGAGATTGTTGTTCCTGAAAGATCGGATTTTTTAGAAACTGAGATAGTATTATTCTTATTGATCTGATTGATTAAATCTACTCTTTTTTCTGAAAGTACCGTTCCATTACCAGCGGCTTTTAAGTTTGTATCGTAGCCGTTGCCGTTATCCTTCACTTCCATAACAAGACTTCCTGATTTCAAAAGAATTGCAATGGCAATAATACCTGCCTGTTTTAATGAAGATACCCCATGTTTAACAGCATTCTCAATATATGGCTGCAATAACATGGAGGGTATTTCTGTATTGGCACGGTCAATTTTTTCATCCACATAAATATTATAATTAAACCCGAAACGCATCTGTTCCATCTGCAGGTAATCTTCCAGCAGGCTTACTTCTTCATTAATTGTTATGGCTTCTTTGTTTTTATCATCAAGCACATTCCTGGTTATTCTTGAAAATTTTGAGAGGTAACGATTGGTAGCATTAATATCTCCCTTGTTCATCAGGTTTTGAATTCCGGCCAATGTGTTGAAGATAAAATGAGGGTTTAATTGCGATCTTACCGATTGCAGCTCTAATGTTGCCATTTCTTTTTGTTGCGCTATTTTGGCAGAACGACGCTTATTGATAAAGTAGTATATCAAAAATAAAATGACGGCAATTAAGATAACAAGGCCAATTATCATTAGCAACTGTAGTGCGGTAAACGATTGAGTTTTAGCAGGCAGCACTGTAAAAGGAATTTTAACAGCTTTGTCCATTGAATTTATTTTGAAATCATCCGGCGCTTCAGGAACTATAATTGCCTCATACTTACCCGGCTTATTGAAATAGGAAGAATTTATATAAAGTTGGGGATCATGTGAATAATAACTAATTGCCCAGTTATTTGAAATGAATACCGTATCGGTTTTATTATTAACGGTTCTTTTCAGATATACATCATACATATCATTTTGGATTGTATTCTTCATAACAACCCTTACATGATTGATACTATCAGACCAATTAAAAGTAATAGCTTTTGTATTATCCTGATCCTGTGGAAAATAGTGATGTTCATTGTATGGAACATACCCTTGTTTAAAAGGCCGGAAAAGATACTTATTGTTATATCCTAACACAACCAATTTTACGGCGGCTGGAGGCATATACGATCCATTTAACACCCAGGTAATTTTATCCTTGTAATTTTTTATATTATAGAATTCAATCTTCACGATCTTGTTTTGCGTATCAAATTTACCCAGGTATGCATAGGTGATATGTTTATTACTACGAAAATTAGCAGGTTGGCTCCAGGGCATAATTTCAATGCTGTCATTAACAGTAACATGGTAAATAAATTCATGAGCATTTGCTGCGGTTACACCTGCTGCAGCGACTTCTACATTTGTAATTTTATTTAACCAAAATAATGTAGCATTACCATAAAAGCTGATGTTAGCTGTAGGACCATGTTCTTTCAGCGTTCCTTCATAGTTATTTTTAAAAAACAATTGGAAATCTTTTCTTCCAACTATTTGGGACCAACGATCATCGCTTTGTTCCATTTTGTATTGCCAGGAACTGGTATTCATTAAAAGGTAGTGCTCCAGTTTCAGCTTTATAAAATCACTTAGTTCTTTTTTGTATTGCCAGGAACTGGTATCAGTATTCATTCGCTGTGATACAGTGTCTATAATGAGCACCTGCGCCTGTAATCGCATTATGAAAAGTAACAGGAATAACCCCAGTAAAATACGGCCAACATTCCTTTTTAAAAAATTGATATGTATAAAGATGTTATAGCTAAAATAATTTATCATACAAAAAATTTTCATTGTTAATAATATTAAGCAAATCTGTATTGATTATTGATGGTGTGTAAAATTTTATTGTAAGCCTCCCCACTTGTTTAGTATTTAGCTACTTCCGTACAGTATTCGGGTTTACATCAATCACTGTAATTCATGCCGGCTATTCTAACCAAATAATTTTTACTTTATCTTCACCCTCTAACTTTCAAAATTGTTTCCCATGCTTAACAGACGTCAACTGCTGCAACTTGCAGGCACAACAGCAGGTTTATCTTTTCTACCTAAAGTAAACCAGGCTACTCCAAAATCCATATCGGCGAATTCATTCTCATACTGCCTCAATATGGCAACCATCCGTGGGCACAAACTTGGCTTTGTAAAAGAGCTGGAAGTGGCTTCCCAGGCAGGTTTCAGGTCAGTTGAAATATGGATGGACACCTTGCAGGAATACCTGGCTAAAGGAGGCACATTAAGCGATGCCAAAAAAAGACTTGATGACCTGGGAATAAAAGTGGAAAACTCTATTGGCTTTACAGAATGGATCGTAGACGATGAAACTGCCCGATCCAAAGGACTGGAGCTTATGAAAAAAGAAATGGATATTCTTGCACAGATCGGATGCAGAAGAACTGCAGCTCCACCCAAGGGCGCAACTGAATTACCTGTGCTTGATTTAAAACGAACAGCTGAACGATACAGAACTGTTTTGGAGTTAGGCGATAAGTCGGGCGTAGTGCCGCATCTTGAATTATGGGGATTTTCCAAAAACCTGGGTCGCACCAGTGAAGTATCTTATGTGGCATTAGAAAGTGGCCATCATTCGGCCCGGATACTACTTGATATTTTTCATCTTTACAAAGGAGGTTCCAGCATTGATACGCTTGCTTTCATAGGCAAACCTGCTGTGGAGATCTTACACATGAATGATTATACAGCAGACAAACCTGCTGCTACCATTGTTGATGCAGACAGGATTTATCCGGGAGACGGAGTGGCGCCCATTCGTAGGGTTTTACAGATTCTTCAAAGTCCTGACAGGCCTTTAGTGATTTCATTTGAAGTCTTTAATAAGAACTATTATAGCCAGGATCCTTTAACCGTAACGAAGACAGCCCTTGCAAAAATGAAAGCTGTTACAAAAGGAATGTAAAACTTTTTGCATGAACCGGCAGTAAATTAATATGTATAACTATGAATTCTTTTTTCTTATGCATTAATCCTTTAAGCGTTCCGCCGGAAGGCATATCAGGATATATTTATCATTACGATAAGCCGCGTTTCTTTGCTGGCATTCAATCTATAGATCATGACGCAGCATTTAAGGATACACATGCAACCGGACCTAACATTATTTTTCATTATAAACGGGGAGACGGACTTCAACAACTTGTGTTATTAGTAATTGACCAGAAAATTGACAGAGCAAGTGACAAACTCAGTGCGGCTTTAAATCAGGCTGCAGGATGGTATGCCGCCTGCCTGGCCCGCCAGGATGCTGTTACCTATTCTAAAAGCAGTTGGTCTTTACTAATTGATTACAATAAATTAACACCGCAGCTGCAAATAATTGAGCTGACAAGCTTTAATAAATATCTTGTTTCTCACCCTGAAGGCATTTTTACATTTGATAATGCAGATACCATGGATAACTTCTTAAACCATACTTTAGAATATTCGGATGAACAGTTGGAGGAAGGGTATCATAATTTCTTTTAGTTGAGAACCTAACAACCTATAAGGTTTAAGATTTCGGGTCTTTAAATTTTATAAGTAAACCTTATAGATTTTAACGCCGCAACTTACTGGCCAGTTAAGTTCAAATGATCATCTGCCAGAGGTTTAAAGCTAGTAGGAGGCTGCCTTTAAACCTATAAGGTTTACTTTCGTAGGATTAAGATCAGGCAATTAAACCTTATAGGTTAGGTAAGGCCGCCAATAGCTGATAACAAAAAATGTTTATATTAGATACTCATTACACTTATCTATAAAACCAACCGCATGAAAAATAGTATTACAATAGTTATACCTTTTCTTTTACTCATACTTTGGCCTGTTCCTGTAAATGCTTCAGGATCTTCCGTTGAATCAATTCATATCATATCTCATAAAAATAAGCATCGCAATTTCAATTTATTAAAAAGAAGAAATAAAGCGGTTGCCGACACTACCATTAGCAAGCTTGTTGCACCAAATGCTGCATTAAAACTTGTTTCAAACCAATTCTTTTTTACGGAAGGACCAGCGGTAGATAAAGCCGGCAATGTATTTTTTACAGATCAGCCAAACAACAAGATTTGGAAGTATGATACTAACGGTAAGCTGTCCCTGTTTATGAACAAATCAGGCCGCTCAAACGGAATGTACTTTGATAAAAAAGGCAATCTGATATCCTGTGCCGATGAAACTAATCAGCTATGGTCAATTGATCCTTCTTCTGGTGCCCATACCATTCTTGTAAAAAATTACCAGGGTCAACGCCTAAACGGACCCAATGATGTATGGCTACATCCTAACGGCAACATCTACATTACAGATCCTTACTATCAGCGCGACTGGTGGGACAGGACTAAACCTGATATAAAAGGAGAAAAAGTTTATTGCTTACCTAAAGGAAAAAAAGAACTTGTTATGGTAGCCGATAGCTTCGTAAGACCCAATGGGATCATAGGTACTCCTGATGGAAAATATCTTTATGTGGCGGATATCAATGATAAAAAAACATACCGTTTCACTATACAGAAAGATGGTTCTTTAAAAGACCAAACTGTTTTTATTCCACAAGGCTCCGACGGAATGACGATCGATGATAAAGGGAATGTTTATATTTCAGGAAATGGCATTACCGTTTATAATTTCAAAGGTGAAAAAATCGAGCATATTAACGTGCCCGCCAAATGGACCGCCAACCTCTGTTTTGGCGGAAAAGACAGGCGTGAATTATTTATTACTGCTTCCGAATCTGTATATACATTGCAGATGCAGGTGAAAGGTGTTAAATAACCGCAGTGAGGAACGACCTGTGAGGTCTCCAAAGACCTCACAGGTCTGGAATACAGGCTATACCTTCTATCAAGACCTGTGAGGTCTTTGGAGACCTCACAGGTCGTTCCTCTTCATTAAGTCTTTGTTGCTCTTCTCACTTTCTAAATTTTTGCAAATATGAACCCTCCTATTAACCGGTACTTTATCATCTACAAACCCTATAACATGGTGTCGCAGTTCATCAGCTCGCACACCGTGAATTTATTAGGTGACCTCGATTTTAAATTCCCGGAAGGAACTCACGCTATTGGCAGGTTGGATAATCAATCGGAAGGCCTGCTTATATTAACTACCAATAAAAAACTTACCAGGTTATTATTTCAGGGAGAAAGCCTGCATCGCCGGACTTACCTGGTACAGGTAGATAAAATGGTTACCGATGAAGAACTGCAAAGATTGAGGTCAGGAATTGTATTCCAGGTGAAAGGTGGTAAAGATTACACCTCCACTCCCTGCGAGGTTAACATTGTTGATAACCCTCCAAACTTATTTAAAGCAGGCTATGAATTGCCTAAGCAATTATCTTATACCTGGCTGGTGTTCACGTTAACTGAAGGTAAGTTTCACCAGGTACGAAAAATGGTTGGTTGCATACGGCATCGCGTTCAGAGATTAATAAGAATATCTATTGAGGATATTGTATTAGGTGACCTGCATCCGGGAGGAGTCCAGGAAATTGAAGAGAAATATTTGTTTGAAAAATTGAAAATAAACGAGCTAAAGTAAACGGGCCCGGAATAATTCTGCTAAATTTCAAAAACCTGAAAAAAATACTTCTTTTTGTTATGGCCGCATTTTATGTGGCAGCAGGAATTAATCATTTTGCGCATCCTGCTTCTTATGAAAAAATTATTCCACCGCAGTTACCCTCTCCTGGGCTATTAGTATACGTTAGTGGTATCTTTGAAATAGTTTTGGGGATACTATTAATTCCCCAGGCTACAAGAAGACTTGCTGCCTTGGGAATTATTCTTTTGCTGATAGCGGTGTTCCCGGCTAATATCCAGATGATGATCAATTATTATAAGGAGGGCAATCCACACTTATGGATTACTATTGTTAGATTACCTATACAGTTATTATTAATTTATTGGGCTTACGTTTATAGTAAGCATTTGGTTAAATAAAAAGGCTGCCAGTTTCCTGGCAGCCTTTTCTTCTTAGCTTATGGGAATCTCCTGCTTCACTCCTTCTTTACCAGGGATAACAGGTAAGCTTACCTGCAGCACGCCATCTACATATTTGGCGCTAATGTTTGCCGCATCAATACTTTCATTCAGGGTAAATGTTCTTTCAAATCCCCCTCTGCTGTATTCGCGTATGATCCATTCTACCCTTGGAAACCCTTCCGGTGGCGTATAAGAAACTGTAAGCTGATTTCCTTTAACATCCAGGTGAAAATGTTCCTTGATACGTCCGGGTGCAAACAGCAGCATTTCATAACTGTTGTCTGTTTTGTAAACGTTTACTGCGGCTCTTTCCATAGAGCGGATAAGCAGGTTACGATTCCTGCCTCCATAATTGCCTTTTGCGGCGCATGACTGATTGTAGTACATGTTTCTTTTTTTAAAGTGAATAAATAGATATATTATGAAAGACGGATGAGGTGGAGGAATATTTTAAAAGATTACTAGAACTTGTATTGCTTTTTTTAACCACGGAGTTAAAGCCGGGGTACACAGAGGGAACACGGAGGCGTTACTATATTTTAGAGGAACTTTTATCTGGCAATTTTTATCTGTTTACTTTTGCACAATGCACGAGCCAATCTCACTTAAAAAAATTCTTTCAAATCTACATATTGAAAAGCTTAATGAAATGCAGTTGGCATCTATAGAAGCTAACAAAAAAAACCAGGATATCATACTGCTTTCTTCTACCGGCTCCGGTAAAACATTGGCTTTCTTGTTACAGGTTTTAGAATTAATGGATCCAACAAAGGCAACAACACAGGCATTAATAATTGTTCCTTCCAGGGAACTGGCTCAGCAGATTGAACAGGTTATTAAAAGCATGAGCACCGGTTATAAAGTTACCTGCTGTTACGGCGGCCACCTGCGTGAAACAGAAGAAAATAATTTATTACAGGCTCCCGCGATCATTATCGGAACACCTGGAAGATTAGCAGATCATATCCGCCGTGGAAATATCCAGGTTAGTAGTATAGAAACTTTAGTGCTTGATGAATTTGATAAATCAATTGAACTTGGTTTCCAGGAAGAAATGTCTTTTATTATTGATTCTTTAAAATCAATCAGAAAAAGAATACTTACTTCAGCTACCGATGCAGTGGAAATTCCTGCTTTCATTGGCCTCAATGATCCATTACGATTGAATTTTCTTTCAGGTGAAATGACCGATGCCCTGGCGATTCAAATATTGAAAAGTGATGACAGTGATAAGCTCAACACATTATTCAGGTTGATCTGTTTTCTTGGTAACAGATCTGCCATAGTGTTCTGCAATCATCGGGATGCTGTTGAGCGTACCAGTAACCTGCTAAAAGAAAAAGGTATTGTAAATGTTTTTTATCACGGCGCTTTGGAGCAACCTGAAAGAGACAGCGCATTAGGCAAATTCAGAAACGGAACCTCCAACGTTTTGGTTACTACGGACCTTGCATCCAGGGGACTGGACATACCTAACATTCGTTATATCATACACTACCACCTGCCATCGTCAGAAGAAATCTTCATACACCGGAATGGCAGAACCGCTCGCATGGATGCAAGCGGAACCGCTATACTTATTATTGCTGATGATGAAAAAATTCCACAATACATTTCATCTGATGCTACTGAAATAGAATTACCTGAAACAACCGAGCTACCTGAAAAGCCAAAATGGTCAACACTTTTTATTGCCGCAGGAAAAAAGGATAAGGTGAATAAAATTGATATCGTTGGCTTCCTGGCACAGAAAGGACAATTAAAAAAAGAAGATATCGGGCTGATTGAAGTAAAAGATTTTTTTTCTTTCGTAGGTATTAGAAAATCAAAGGTCAGCGAAACACTACAATTAATTAAAAGCGAAAAAATTAAAAATAAAAAAGTTAAGATAGATGTTGCCAGGTAAATTATTTCTTTACCGCTTCTCTTACCATTTTGCGGGATAAGCGATCAGCTTCTATATTATATTTATTCAGGTCATTAATTTTTTGATGTGCTTTGACCTTTGTGGTTTCAATTGTATATGATTCAAACAGCTCTAATAATTTTTTTATAAGATCAGAATTTTGTAATGCTCTTCCTTTTCTGCTGGCAAAACCAAATGCAGTAAGTCTTTCTTCGCGGTTCTTAAGAGCTGTTACATATTGGCTGTCTGTATAAATAGTTATGTTAGCAATTTCTGTATAATGATCTCTTAAAAATTCAATGGCTTTAATCACTGCCATAAGCTCCATCCTGTTATGTGTAGTGTTTATTTCCAATCCGCTTAATTGTTTTCGTTCATTTTCAATAAATAATATAGCCACCCATGCTCCGGTTAAAGATTGAGTATGGCAGCTTCCATCAGTATATATTGTTGCCGGCATAAGTGACATGAGGTATATGGTTTGAAATATGTTGTAAAAGACACTATCCATACTTACTTTCGTTGCTTTGATAATCAACTTTTACCATAAACAATTCAATGTCGTTGAATTCAAAGAAGATAAAGAATAATTGTTGTGAGATTTATGGCATTCCGTTAGGAATGCGAGGTGGGTAGAAAATGAATGTAAGTGAAACAGTTCCGTAGGAACGTAAGGTGGGTATGCGGTCGATATAAGATATTTGTCCCTTTAAGAGAACATTTCCCACCTGGCGTTCCTATGGAACTGTTCAAATTTATAATGTAGTGCTACCCACCTCTCGTTCCTACCGGAACGAAAATATTTACCGTTGCTAATTCTTAACCCAACAAAACATTGAATCAACAATAACCATTAAACAATTTAAATTGAATGCCTGATCTACCTCATACCTCATACCCTATACCCCATACCTCCCCCCGTACAATTTGTTTTGACTTCGGAAATACCAGGCTTAAGTACGCAATTTTTGAAGGAAATCAATTGCATAAAGAAGCTGTTTTGCAGGATGACAAAGTATCTACAATTAATATGATTATTGAAGAATTTAAACCTGAAAGATCTATTCTTTCCTCTGTTATTAATCATAATCCCGATATTGAGATCCTGCTGAATGAAAAAACAAGCTTTCATAAATTATCTCATCTCACCCGGTTAAACTTTACTACTCCTGTGGGAAAACCATCTTCGATTGGAGCAGATAGGCTGGCCCTTGTTGCCGCTTCTATTGATCTTTTTCCAAAAAAAAATAATCTGGCGATTGGATTAGGCACCTGTATCACCTACAATTTTGTAAATAAATACAATGAATTTATCGGTGGTGGTATTTCGCCAGGAATGGACATGCGTTTTAAATCACTTGAAATATTTACCGCTAAACTCCCATTGGTTAAAGAAGACTGGAATTTTCCCTTAATAGGTTATGATACGGTTACAAATATCCTGAGTGGAGTTATCATTGGGATGGCTAAAGAAATTGATGGTTTCATTGATGCATATGCTGAAAGGTATGACAACTTTAACGTGCTTTTAACCGGGGGTAATTCAACCTATTTTGTGCCGCATCTTAAAAAACAGATATTTGCAGACCCTAATTTAATTTTTAAAGGCTTGTATGCGATCAGTGAGTATAACTATCAACCAAAAAACTAAGCTGCTAATAGGTTTATTATCAAGTATCTCTTTAGTTTCTTATGCACAGGAAAATTCTCCTTATTCCAGGTATGGATTAGGTGATCTGGTGCCAACAGCAAACGTTGTTAATCGCAGTATGGGAGGAGTGGCTGCTGCTTATGCTGATTATGATAAGCGTTATGACCAAAAGGACCGGTATCAAAAGCCACAGACAGTAAATTTTTTGAATCCTGCTTCGTATGCTAAATTACGCATTACGTCCTTTGACCTTGGTTTTGAAATAGATAACCGTACACTTCATGCAGTAGATCAGGCTGAAAAGTTTAAAGCTGCAAGCGCTATCATCTCTTATGTTCAGTTAGGAATTCCCTTAAACCGTAAACGTAGCCTGGGAATGGTATTCGGCCTTCGTCCTATTACCCGTATCAATTACAAAATACAACAAAATGAAAGAGTTGCAGGAATAGATAGTCTCTCAAACTTATACCAGGGATCGGGCGGTACTTATCAGGTGTATACCGGTTTAGGGAAGTCATTTGGAAATTTATCTCTTGGCTTTAATACAGGGTATTTTTTTGGAACCAAAGATTTCACCACCCGTAAAATATTTATTCCTGATTCTCTGGACAGAACTTACTTTAAATCCAACTATGAAACCAAAACCACTATCGGGGGTTTGTTTTATGATCTGGGCGCTCAGTACCGGGCTCAGTTAAATAAAACTACATTTTTACACCTGGGAGTATACGGGAATACCCGTCAAAAATTTAATCTTACTAAAGAGAATCTTGCTGAAACTTTCGACTATGATGCCAATGGCGCCGTTAAAAGCTATGATACCATTTCCTATGCTAAGAATATTAAAGGGAAGTTGGATTATCCGTCAACTATTGGGTTTGGTTTTATGATCGAAAAGCAGGATAGCTGGCAGTTAGGCGTAGATTTTACTAAAACTTCCTGGGATGATTATCGCTTTTTTGGCGAAAAGGATGCTGTTAAAAGCACCTGGTTACTAAAGGTTGGAGGTCAGATTATTCCTAATGTTTTAAAAGCAAAAAATTATTGGAGCCTTGTAACCTATAGGGCAGGTTTTAATATCGGACCTGATTATATTTATGCCAATGGTAAATTACCCCAGCTAGGGATTACGGCCGGAGCCGGATTTCCTATCCGCAGAAATCCTTACACCAACCAGTATACCTCTATAAATCTTGGACTTGAATATGGCAAAAGAGGTAATACCAGCAATATTCTTACAGAAAACATCTTTCGCATAACACTTGGATTAACACTAAGCGACCTGTGGTTTGTTAAAAAGAAGTACGATTAATTTATGCCTTATAAATTCTTTACTTTCTTTAAAAAGGTAGCCTTATCTGGTATTTTAATTTCTCTTTTTTGTTCCTGCGAAAATGATATAAAAGATATAAAAGCCCTTACGGAGAAGAAAACTTCAGTTGAAACAGTGGTAGGTGTGGTAGCTTATTACAGCCAGCAGGCTAAAATGAAGTCGAAGCTTACCGCACCGGTAATGAAACGCTATCTGGGTGATTCCGCTTATTCTGATTTTCCCCGTTCCTTGCATGTTGATTTTTATAATGACACATTAATTGTTGAAAGCCAGGTAAGTGCCCGCTATGGCAAATGGAAAGAAAATGAGCACAAAGTTTTTCTTAAGGATAGTGTTGTTATCTTTAATTTAAAAGGCGATACCCTTCACTGCCAGGAATTATGGTGGGATCAGCAAAAAAAAATTTTTTATACTGATAAGCCGGTTCAAATACACCAGCCAGGTAAAACTATTCTTTACGGTATCGGCCTGGAAGCAGACCAAAACTTCAGTTGGTTCCATACTACAAAGGCTCATGGCCCCATACAGGTTCCTAAAGATTTTACTAACGATCTGCAATAGCTATCAGCTGTCAGCTTCTTGCCCGTCCATAGCTTAGCAAAGGCTACTGTTGGCCACAAATGCAGGAAGACACTGAAATACTTCCAATAAATTTATTCATTCTCCTTCCTGAATTTTGCATTTGTGGCATAATTATAACTAACAAAAATAATTAATTAAACGTTTGTTTAAATCAAACAATTGTTTAGTTTTGTCCTTGCAATGGATAAAAGGGAACACATCATTCAAAAAGCTATCGAATTATTTTCAGAAGGAGGTTTTGATAATACTTCCATCCGGGATATTTCTCAAAAGGCCTGCGTTAATGTGGCGATGGTAAACTATTACTTTGGCTCTAAGAAAGAGTTATTTAAAGCCATTATTGAGTTCAAGTCTTCTTACCTAAAAGCAAGATTGGAAGAACTGCTTACCGATACTACCTTAAATGAAATGGAAAAGATCAATGTTATTATTGAAGAATATGCTACACGCATCCTTTCTAATCCTCATTTTCATAGGGTGATGCACCAGGAATTGCTTTTGGATACCCGTCCGGAAATGATTGATATCATCAGGCAGCTTTTCACAAGAAATTTCCAGGTAATCAAAAAGATCCTGGAAGAAGGCATGAGAAAAAATATCTTCCGCGAAATTGATCCTGATTTAACCATTTCTTCATTGTTTGGAACGATTAATCATTATATGCAAACCTCTGCTTATTATAGTAAACAAAAAGACAAAACAGAGCATATTGAACAAGATGAATCTTTTCGCAAGCGAATTGTCAATCATCTACAGCAACTCATGCAGGCTCATTTATTGAAGGATACAACATTTTTAAAGCAATAAAGAATTATGAAATTCAGAAAACTACTGCTGGTTTGTACCGTTTTAATTACAAGCTTTTTTGTAACGCATCAGGTTAAGGCACAGGCTACCAAAAATCTTACCCTGCAGGAAGCCATCACTTTAAGCCTGAAAAACAGCAAACAATTAAAGAACAGCCGCGCTAAAATTGATGAGGCAACTGCTTCTGTAAAAGAAGCTATGGAGCGTAAGCTGCCGGATGTGAATGTTTCCGGATCTTATCTTCACCTGAATAATCCGCATATAAGTTTAAAATCAGCTAAGGACAGTTCAGGAAGCAATAACGGCAAACAGGGAACGCCCAAAGTGTCGCAAGCGGCTTATGGAATTATAAATTTATCCCTGCCAATTTATGCAGGCCTTCGTATACAATACGGTATTAAATCTGCCAGATACCTGGAGAAAGCTACACAGCTTGATGCTGAAAATGACCGCGAAGATGTGACACAGAATACAATAGATGCATTTAGTAATCTATATAAAGCTAAAGCAGCGGCTGAACTGGTAAAAGAAAGCCTGAACCAGGCTCAACAACGCACCAAAGAATTTTCAAATCTTGAAAAGAACGGGCTCCTCGCACGCAACGATCTTTTAAAGGCTGAGTTACAGGCATCAAACACAGAATTATCTTTACTGGATGCAGAGAACAACTGGAAGCTGGCTACCGTAAATATGAACCTCATGCTCGGTTTGCCGGAAGAAACTGTATTAGTGCCTGATTCTTCCAACCTTACCAAACCTTCTGATATAAAAACTATCGCTGAGTGGGAACAAGCAGCCGTTCAAAATCGTAAAGATGCCAGTGCGTTATCTTTTCGCGAAAAAGCAGCTATCACTGGTGTTAAAGCAGTTAAGGGGGAATTATATCCAAGTCTTGCAATCACCGGAGGTTATGTTGCTGCTTATATTCCTAATTTCCTTACCGTAACAAATGCAGTAAATATAGGTGTGGGCGTTCAATATAATATTGGATCACTTTGGAAAACAAAATCAAAAATTCAACAGGCACAGGCCAGGGTTGAACAAGTTCAGGCAAATGAAGATATGTTGAATGATGCTATCCGTTTACAGATCAACCAGGCTTACCAGAATGTAATTCTTAGCCAGAAGAAGATGGAAGTTTATAATAAAGCAATTGAGCAGGCAGCTGAAAATTATAAGATCACTAAAAATAAATATGTTAATACCCTGGTAACCACAACAGAGTTGCTGGAAGCGGAAGTTGCTGAACTGCAGGCAAAGCTGAATTTTGCGTTTGCTAAAGCAGATGCCATCGTTGCCTATAATAAATTGTTACAATCAGCAGGACTTTTAAACAATCAAACAGAAAATAAATAACTCACTTTAATTATAAAGCCATTTTTATGGAAACAAGAACTGATCAGGCAAAAGTAACTACAGTATCTTCCGCACCGGAAGCACCTAAAAAAAAGGGTAAGGGTTTTATTATTGTACTCGCACTATTAGTAATTTTTGGTGGATGGTTTGGAATGACAAAATACATTCACGCGCAGCATCATGAAGAAACAGATGATGCCCAGGTGGAAGCGAATATCAGTCCGGTAATACCCAGGATCTCCGGTTATGTGGTTGCGATAAATGTAAAGGACAACCAGCAGGTTAGAAAGGGTGATACTATAATGTTATTGGATGACAGGGATCTTAAAATAAAGCTGGAGCAGGCTGAAGCGGCCCTGGCAACTGCAAAAAGTAATTTAACGGCAGCCAAAGCGAGCTCCTCTGCCGCTACTGCCAATATAGCTACTTCACAAGCGGGCGTATCAACTATCGATGCTCAGATTGCAGTTGCTAAAATTAATGTAGTAAGAGCAACGCAGGATTACGACAGGTACGCAAACCTGATTAAAGATCATTCCATAACACAACAGCAATACGAACAGGCACTGGCACAAAAGCAAACAACAGAAGCCCAGCTGGCGGTTTTGCAACAGCAGAAAAACCAGGCCAGCCGTTCTTCAAGTGCAGTGTCGTCTGCAACAAATGCCACGTCACAACAGATTGGTGTTGCAAATGCAATTATTAAACAACGCCAGGCCGACGTTGATGACGCCCGGTTGAATCTTTCTTATGCAGCAGTGATAGCGCAAACAGATGGATTGATTTCAAAAGTAAATATTCAGCCAGGACAATATATTACAGCTGGTCAATCTCTCTTTAGTATTGTGTTGAATAAAGATGTTTGGGTGGTGGCTAATTTCAAAGAAACACAATTTGATAAAATGAAGATCGGTCAAAAGGTAATTGTTCATGCGGATGCTTTTCCCGGTCATAATTTTGAAGCAACACTATCATCATATGCTCCGGCAACAGGCGCTCGTTTTGCTTTGTTACCTCCGGATAATTCCAGTGGAAATTTTGTTAAGGTGGTTCAAAGGTTACCGGTAAAAATAGAATTCAGGAATGCCAGTGATTCGATCATCCAGCAACTTCGTCCAGGCATGAATGTTAATGTGGATGTGCATCTTGATTAATTGAGCTGTCAGCAATCAGCTGTCAGCTATCAGGTTGTGCAAAAGCAACAATTACTATTACATCAATAGATGGTTCACTAGATGTAACTATTAACGGATTATGGATTATTAATTCATTAACAAGGCTGACAGCTGATAGCTGACAGCTGATAGCTCATAAAACATGCAACAACAAAATTCCCTGGTTGAGTATGGTTCCCGAAGAGTGATCATTACCATAACAGCCATTTTCTGTGCGCTGCTTGAAATTGTTGATACTACCATTGTTAACGTAGCGCTTAATGATATGCGTGGTAACCTTGGGGCTACCATGACGGAGGTCGGTTGGGTTATTACGGCCTATGCCATCGGCAATGTTATTATTGTTCCGATGACAAGCTGGTTATCACAGCAATTCGGAAGACGGAATTATTTCGCCGCTTCTATCATGATTTTTACTGTGTGTTCCTATTTGTGCGGTAATGCAAACGGAATATGGGAGCTGGTTCTGTTCCGGTTTATGCAGGGAGTTGGCGGAGGTGCTTTGCTGGTAACTTCCCAGACCATCATTACTGAATCTTATCCCGTTGAAAAACGAGGAATGGCCCAGGCTATTTATGGATTAGGTGTGATTATCGGTCCTACATTAGGACCCCCACTGGGAGGATATATAGTAGATAATTTTTCATGGCCCTACATTTTTTATATCAATATTCCGATAGGGGTTATCGCTACCTTACTTACTTTGCAGTTTGTTCGCAGTCCAAAATACGGAGAAAAGAAATCTATTTCAGAAATTGACTGGTGGGGTATTATACTTCTTGCCGTGTCTGTAGGATCTTTACAATATGTACTGGAACGCGGGCATGATGATGATTGGTTCAGCAGTAATATGATCATTCTTTTAACGGTTACCGCTATATTCGGATTCTTCTTTTTTATCTGGCGCGAGTTCTCCTATAAAAACCCCATTGTAGACTTAAGGGTTCTTAAAAACGGTAATCTCAGGGTAGGCACAATACTTTCGTTTTTGTTGGGATTTGGTTTGTATGGCTCTACGTTTATTATTCCTCTGTATACTCAGTCAACACTCGGTTGGACTGCCCAGCAGTCGGGTATGCTTATGATACCCGCGGCACTTACTACCGCCTTCATGATGCCGATAATTGGCAGGATATTACAAAAAGGAGTTCCACAACAGTATCTGGTTGCGGGGGGAATGGCAATATTTTTTGGATACAGTTTTTGGGGGTATAAAATTCTCACTCCGGATACAGGGGCACCCGATTTTTTTTGGATGCTTATATTACGTGGTATAGGATTAGGTTTACTGTTCATTCCTATTACAACATTGTCTTTATCTACTTTGAAGGGCCAGCAGATCGGACAAGGTGCGGCTTTTACAGGAATGATGCGTCAGCTTGGAGGCTCATTTGGTGTTGCATTGATCACTACTTTTCTGGCAACCCAGAATATTCAGCATCGAAGCGACCTTGTTAGCAAGCTTGATATCAACAATCCTTCAGTTCAGCAAAGGGTCTCCGGTCTTCAACATAACTTTATGTCTAAAGGTATGACACCGGATGCAGCATTAAAAAGCGGCTATCAGTCTCTTGACTACATTGTAACTAAACAGGCGGCAGTATTATCTTATATGGATGTGTTCCTATATCTGGGTATATTGTTCCTTGTATGTGTGCCTGTTGTGTTAATGGTAAAAGGTAATAAACGAAAGAAGATTGATATTGCGGAGGCGATGCATTAACAGGTATGAGGTATGAGGTATGAGGTGTGTCTCAGTAATTTTAAAAGTCTCTAGTGTCGTGTCAACCATATAATGTCTGTAAATGTTGCTATCAGCGGTCAGGACGCTAATGTATAATGTATTTCCTCCTGATTGCTGATAGCTGACGGCTGATAGCAAAGCGACAATTTAAGGTTGACATGACACTAGATATTTTATTCTTTGCATTTTACATAATTTTATATTTTTACCTCATACCTCATCGCTCATACCTCATACCTATAAAACATTACCATGCTATTTTCCGGAAAAACAGTACTTATTACAGGAGGCAGTCGCGGCATTGGCAAAGCCATCGCACTTCGGTTAGCACAGGAAGGTGCTAACATTGTTATAGCCTCAAAAACGGTTGTACCAAATGCAAAATTAGACGGTACTATTTTCACTGCTGCTGAAGATATTACTAAAGCTGGCAATGGTAAAGTGCTTCCTGTTCAACTGGATATAAGATTTGAAGAAAGTATACAATCTGCCGTAAGTAAAACAGTGGAAGAGTTTGGCGGAATAGACATCCTGGTAAACAATGCAAGCGCCATCAACTTATCTCCTACAGAACAAACTGAAGCCAAACGATTTGATCTTATTCATGGCATAAATGTTCGGGGTACTTTTTTAATGTGCAAGGCTTGTATTCCTTTTTTAAGAAAAGGCGTCAATTCGCATATCCTTAATTTATCTCCCCCGTTAAATATGGATGCACGTTGGTTTGCACCTCACCTGGCTTACACTATGAGCAAATATGGAATGAGTATGATAGTACTCGGTTTATCAGAAGAATTGCGAAAAGATACAATCGCCGCCAATGCGCTTTGGCCGAAAACCACTATTGCTACTGCTGCAGTACAGAATTTATTAGGAGGAGATTTTTTGATGCAACGGAGCCGTACTCCTGAAATTGTAGCTGACGCTGCTTTTTATATATTGCAGCAACCTTCTGAAACAGCCACCGGAAATTTTTTTATTGATGAAGATGTTCTTGCCGGACAGGGCATTACAGATCTTTCAAAATATGCTGTTAATCCCCAGCATAAATTGATGCAAGACCTTTTTATATCGTAATGCTAAAATTTTAACAAATTATCTTTTCTTGTTTCTGATATACTAACTTTACTTTAATATGTAATTTTATGAGTGAAACGATTGTTAGTAAACAGGCTATTTTAACCGCTAAAGATTTTGCTACAGACCAGGAAGTCCGCTGGTGCCCTGGATGTGGTGATTATTCGATACTCGCGCAGGTGCAAAAAATAATGCCGGTTCTGGGCATTCCCAGGGAAAACATTGTAATTATCTCCGGAATCGGTTGTAGTAGCCGGTTTCCTTATTATATGGACACTTATGGCATGCATTCTATTCATGGCCGTGCCACAGCAATTGCAAGCGGATTAAAAGCTGCAAGGCCAGACCTGAGCGTTTGGATCGTTACGGGCGATGGCGATAGCTTAAGCATAGGGGGTAACCATACCATCCATTTGCTCAGGCGTAATTTTGATGTTAACATCATGCTTTTCAATAACCAGATTTATGGACTAACAAAAGGTCAGTATTCTCCTACTTCTGAAAAAAATAAGGTAACAAAGTCAACACCTTTCGGCAGTATTGATCATCCCTTTAATCCACTAGCCCTGGCAATGGGCGCTGATGCAACTTTTATTGCGAGGAGTATGGACAGAGATCCCAAGCATTTACAAGACATGCTTAAACGCAGCAATGCTCACAAAGGATCTTCATTTCTGGAAATCTATCAGAACTGCAACATTTTTAATGATGGTGCTTTTGAAATTTTTACCGAAAAGACTTCTAAACCCGATGAAGCACTGTTTTTGGAACAGGGTAAGCCATTGGTGTTTGGAGCCCAAAGAAATAAGGGAATTAAATTAGATGGTTTCAGGCCGGTAGTGGTAGAGGCAGGAGAAGGTTATAGCGCGGATGATTTATGGATACATGATGAAAATGATTTTTATAAGGCGCAGATTCTTGTTAGGATGTTTGATGACCCTATGAAAGCCGACCACTTGCCAAGACCATTCGGTGTATTTTATCAAACACAACGATCGTGCTATGAAGATGTGATGGCTATGCAGATTGAAGAAGTAATTGGAACGAAAGGAAAAGGAAATCTTGATAAATTATTAAGCGGTCGTGAAACCTGGACTATAAATTAGTTTAAAGTTTACGGTTTAAAGTTTAATGTTGGTTGCATAACAAACATAAAGCTCCATTGAGAGCTTTTTTTATTTCAAGTTAGCTTAACACTGGTAGGCCCAACTTTAAACCTTAAACTAATTAAAAATGCCGACGATAGAAATCGTCGGCCTGTGCTTACCTCTGAAACCACAAAAAGAAAGAGGTTATGTAGGTTTATCAATATTTAGTAACCGGTGATTTTAAAACAGCATGCTATGTAGCCTGTTTTATTATCTTTTTATATAAAGATCAAATAAATTATTTTAAGGATTATTACTCATTCACCAGAATTATTTCTAATAATATGAATGATTTGATTGGATGTTCTTAAATGGAATTAGGATAACTTGGATTAACAAAGATTGGAGATGTTGCAGATGCTACAGTTATTATTGGTTCAAAGCATAAGCGGCAATAAAAGTAATTACTGTTTGTATATAAAGCAATATTATTTTAAATTATTTTAAGCATAATCATTAAATAGCGTGTTTTTACGATAATCGTATTCACTTAAGTAACACATCTGTTGTAGTTAACCGTTTGGTGGCAGCTTCAAAAGTTTTCTCAGTTTTATATTTGTACCACCATTCGGGAGCAGTTTTTTTCATCATTGTATCAATGCTCCTCATGCCAAATAAGTTCCAGGCGCCTTTAAGTTTGCCACTTACTGAAGATTGGAGCGCACGAAGGCTCATCGCGAAACCACTGTCGAGGTACTCCATATGATGCCAGTAACCAGCCGGCATAAACAGCGTATCTCCATGTTCTAAGATAACTTCGTAACCCTTTGCCAGGTTTACCGCCGGAAACTTATTGAGATCAAGCTTGCTGTTATAATCATCAAAATATTTTTCAAAATTTACAAAGCTCATAACTTCCCAGGGTTTACGGTAGATGTTATATTGCTCCTGGTGCGGAAACAACAACACTCTTTTTCTACCTAGAAATTGCGTGTGCATGATATGAGACATATCTATATCAAAATGCATGTGTGTTATAGAACCAGCGCCCCCAGTAAACAACATTGGAAATTTTTTTACAAAACCTTTTAACAAATGTTCAGGCCATGTAAAATCATTGATAAGCTGAGGAGCATGCTGAAAAATATTGAAGAGAAAAATCCGAAGTTCAACCGGACCCTTCTTTACCATGTTCAGGTACTCACCAAACTTCATATAACCATCCGCCTTATTAACAGGTGTATAAGCATCACTTTTTATATTATTATAAACGCCCACCTCAGTGTTTCCAACTACCTCCTGGAAAAAATCCCAGTTCCATTTTTTATAAGCAGGCCATTTCTTTGCCAACCCGGTTAATATCACGGGTTTCATTGGGTTATAATAATTATTCTGAAAATCAGCCAGACTAATATCTTCAAATTTGTCAATAGATGCCAGGTGCATACTTATATAAGTTTGTAGTACAAAACTAATATTAATTCATTGTTAATCACTTGATGAAATACTTTAAAAAAAGTATTGTTTGCTTAACTTCTCCCGAAAAATTACTCTTATTGTCTTTAGTATTTTAAATAATTTCGATTATGTTATTGTATGTTCATCCCGAAAACCCGCAGTTAAGAAATATAAAAGTAATCATTGATTGTTTAATGGATGGAGGTATAATTATCTATCCTACAGATACTATTTATGGGCTGGGTTGTAGTATTTTCCAGCATAAAGCAATAGAGAAAATATGCCGCCTTAAAAACCTTGATCCAAGGAAAGCACAATTTTCGTTTATTTGTAATGACCTGAGTGACCTGAGCACTTACACCAAAAGCATTTCTACACCTTTATACCGTTTACTCAAAACCTATTTGCCTGGTCCTTATACTTTTATTTTGCCGGCCAGTAAGCAGGTTCCAAAAATATTAAAGAGTAAAAAAGAAACCGTTGGTTTGCGTATTCCTGATAATAAAATAGCTTGTACTATAATTAAAGAATTAGGTCATCCGATTCTTAGCACTTCTTTACCCGGCGAAATGGTAGAAGATTACACAGACCCTGAAATAATGTATGAAAATTTTAAAAACCAGGTTGATATGGTAGTGCATGGTGGTTTGGGAGGCATGGTACCTTCAACGGTTTTAGATTGCACCGTTGAACCGCCGGCTTTGATAAGGCAGGGTCTTGGGGTTTGGGAAGAAGTAAGCACTTAATAAAATTCAATTCTATGATAGCCGCAGATTCTTCAAATGAGGTGTCAGCTTTCGACAAATACTTTCCTCCTGATTTTTTACTGGAAACCGGCCGGGTATTATTAAGTCCGATGCAAAAAGAAGACCTGTCAAACTTGTTATACATTACTCAATCCGATATTCTGTGGAAATATTTTACAAAAGAACTGAATGATGAAGAGCAGCTGTTCCAATGGATGAACGAAGCAATAGAGGATAGGGCTGCAGGCAAAAGAGTTCCCTTTACCATTCGTGACAAAATAAGCGGCTTGGTTTGTGGCAGTACCAGCTTTGGCAATATCTCTTTCTATGATAGAAGAATTGAAATAGGATGGAGCTGGTTAGGTGAAGCATTTCTTGGATCGGGAATAAATCGTCACTGTAAATTTGCTTTATTACAGTATGCTTTTGAAGTAATAAAATTTAAAAGGGTAGAAATAAAAACCGATAACCTCAATGAACGTGCTAAGCAGGCATTGCGAAAGATTGGCGCGACAGAAGAAGGCATTTTGAGAAGCCACATGCAAATGCCTCATGACAGGCGAAGGGATTCCGTTTACTTTAGCATTTTAGAAAATGAGTGGGAAGAAGTAAAGAAGAATTTTTTAAACCTACAAGGTTTTTAAAACCTTATAGATTTACCGTGAACAGCTCTCCCGGCTGTACCTGATTACGCACTGGTTGAATATTAAAACTTTTCCTGTGATGCTTGCAGATGCCATGTAACTCAATAGCACTCCGGTGCTCTTCTGTTCCGTAGCCTTTATTATTATGCCAGGAATAATGAGGATATTCATGATGCAACTGGCGCATATATGCATCCCTGGAAGTTTTTGCAAGAACACTGGCCGCCGCAATAGATGCATAAGCACCATCTCCTTTTATAAAACATCGGTGCGGTACTTCTTTGTAAGGGGTGAAATAATTACCATCTATAATCAGGAAAGTAGGGGTAACTTTCAGCTGTTCAATAGCAAGGTGCATGGCTTTTAACGATGCCCTGAGAATATTGATAGTATCAATTTCCTCTACATCAACCATGGCTACTGCATAAGCTATCGCTTCTTTTTCAATAACCGGCTTCAGCTCCTCGCGTTCACTTTCCTTCAGTTGTTTGGAATCATTAAGCAACGGGTTGCGAAATCTTTTTGGTAATATTACAGCAGCCGCAAATACAGGCCCGGCATAACATCCACGGCCAGCTTCATCGCAACCTGCCTCTATCAATGACCTCTGGTGAAATGATTTTAGCAATATAAAAATGTTTGGGGTTAAAAATACAATAATTATTGAAATCAGCCTTCAGCTATCAGCTATCAACTTTTACCTTTCAGTTTAAAGAAGTTTGGAAGTTTAATAGTTCAGATAGCTACAAGCTGAAAGTTAAGAGATGAAAGCTAATCGTCGAATATTAATCATTCCTGAATACATTTGCATCTGCTATGCGTAAATTAACCCAACGTTCCTACAAGCCTGTGGCAATTTGGATTTATACAGGCATAGGAATGCTTATAATACAGGTAATATTAGGCGGCATTACACGCCTGACAGGCTCAGGTTTATCTATTACTGAATGGAATCTAATTACCGGAACGCTTCCTCCTTTAAACGAACCGCAATGGATAGCCGAATTTAATAAATACCAGCAAACTCCACAATATTCCCTACTGAATACTGATTTTACTTTACAGGATTTTAAGTTCATTTTTTTCTGGGAATGGTTACACAGGTTTTGGGCACGACTTATTGCATTTGTTTTTGTAATACCCTTCATAATTTTTCTTATTCAAAAAAGATTCAGCCAAGAGATGGTCAGGCCATTACTGATTCTTTTTTTACTGGGCGCATTGCAGGGTGTAGTAGGCTGGATTATGGTTATTAGCGGACTTACCGGTAACGCTGTTTATGTAAATCCAACCAGGCTTGCTGTACATTTTATATTAGCCCTTGGGTTGATTTCCTATGCACTCTGGTTTGGCTTACAATTATCGGTTCCATTCAGGCAGAAATTTTTTAACAAATCATTACGCATCTGGACCAGGGTAATTATTGGATTATTATTTCTGCAATTATTATTCGGTGCTTTAATGGCAGGCCATAAAGCCGCCCTTGCAGCCCCTACGTGGCCAACTATCAACGGAAAGTGGATACCCGGCAATTTGTTTAAGTACTCTCCTGCTGCCATAAATTTTATTGAAAATAAAATTACTATTCACTTTATTCACCGGGGGCTGGCCTACCTGCTATTAGTTTTAATTATTATCTGGACTTTTAAATCTTTCCGCATTACTACCCTTTGCAGTTACTTTAATCAAACCAGGTGGCTTCCTGCTACTTTGATTTTATTACAAGTAATATTGGGAATGTTTGCTGTGCTAAGCAGCACTTATATTATTCCAAATAGCTGGGGAAGGTTCGAATGGATTGCAGCGCTTCACCAGGTTACAGGAATGTCAACTTTACTCGTAATGGTTTGGATGCTTTACATGTTGAGGGCTAAAAAGCAGTATTAGCGGTCAGCTATCAGCAGTCAGCTGTCAAGCTATTAATCTTAATCTTTAACTTTAATAAATAACGAAAATTTAGTAATGACGTTTTAAAAAATTCGTTTAGATTACGAATCTCTTAATCAATAACATCGGCTAATAGCTGACGGCTGATAGCTGATAGCCTTTCTTACAAACAATGAAGCAAACCTTACGATCAATATTTTACTCCTTCCCCGTTCAACTGGTACTGCTTCATTTTAAAAAATTCCAGGTGCTTATCATTTTCTGGTTTATTCTATTCAGCGCCGTAAATGGTTCTTTCCTTAAAATGTATGGTGTGGATTCTTTATACCTCGCACCGGAATATCTGGGAAATGTTAGTTTTCTTAGTACTGTTATCGTAGGCAGTGCTGTAGGCGTTTTTATAATGAGCTGGAATATCACCACATTTATACTTTTTAGCAGGCACTTTAAATTTTTAGCCAGTACTACTAATCCCTTTCTAAAATATTGTATTAATAATGCCATCATCCCGCTTTCATTCCTGTTGTTCTATTTTTTTAATGCAGCTGTTTTCGGGAGATACAAAGAATTATTAACCGTCTGGGAAATTGTTCTGTTAACATTGGGTTTCTTATTTGGTTTGATTATCAGTATCTCAGCTTCATTCTATTATTTTTTTCGTGCCGATAAAACAATTAACAGGAAAATGATTGCAAGCGATGAACGAAGCGAAGAATTTAATTCAAGGGACCAGTCGTATATTGTACAAACAAGTGGTGGCAGCAGGCTAATGAAAATTCAATCTTATTTTCATAATCATACAACGGTGAAACCTGTGAGGGATGTATCGCATTATAGCAGTCTTTTTATTGAAAAAGTTTTCAGCCGTCATCATTTCGCTGCAGTACTTTCTATTTTCGCGGCTTTTGTCTTTCTCATCATCGTTGGCTTTTTTTTAGACAGGCATGTTTTTCAATTGCCTGCAGCCGCCAGTATCACAATATTTTTTTCTATTCTCGTAGCTGTTGCAGGAGCATTTTCTTATTTTCTTCAAAGCTGGAGCGTTCCATTCTTAGTTTTATTATTTCTACTATTCAATTTTTTATATAAGTATGAAGTAATAGATCCCACTAATAAAGCATATGGTTTAAATTATGGCAACAGGAAAGACAGGCCACTATATGACCGGGAATCCCTTCAAAGTCTGTGCACTCCTGAACATGTAGAACAAGACAGGAAGCATATGATACAGGTACTGCAAAACTGGAAGAAAAAACAGCCGGAAAAAAAACCCGTATTTTATTTAATAACTACCAGTGGTGGCGGTACAAGAAGCGCAACATTCACTTTGAATATTTTACAATATCTGGATAGTTTAAGTAACGGCAGGTTAATGGATAAAACTTTCATGATCACCGGTGCATCAGGTGGCATGTTAGGAGCATCTTATTTCCGGGAACTGGCTCTGAAAAAATCATCAGGGTACCCGGTAAATTTACAGGATAAAAAATACCTGCAAAATATTTCAGGAGACCTTCTTAATCCAATGTTGTCATCATTTATAGCAAGAGACCTTACTTCACCCGCTCAAAAATTTAAAGTAGGAGATTATTATTTTATAAAAGACAGGGGATATGCATTTGAGCAAAAGCTTGCAGAAAACACGCAATGGTTATTAAATAAACAGTTGAAAGATATTGAACAGGATGAATTTAATGCAAGAATTCCCTTGATGTTATTCAACTCCGTTATTACAAGGGATAGCCGTAAAATGATCATCAGCACGCAGCCTGTTAGTTTTTTAATGAAGCCTGCATTTGATAGTGGCAGAATTTCTGAAATGGATCCCGATGCGGTTGATTTCAGCGCACTCTTTTCAAAACAGGATCCAATGAATTTACGATTACTTTCTGCTTTAAGAATGAATGCCACCTTTCCTTACGTTTTACCAAACGTTTGGTTGCCTTCCAAGCCGGTCATTGATGTAATGGATGCAGGTCTTCGAGATAATTACGGTCAGGAAACAGCGTTACGTTTTCTATTCGTTTTCAGAAAATGGCTAATGGAAAACACTTCAAAAGTTGTGTTGATTCAAATACGTGACAGAAGAAGTGGCGGCTGGGAACATCCGTTTGAGTCTGACAATATCTCCGAAATTATTACTAAGCCTATGCTGTTGCTGCAATACAATTACTATAAAATGCAGGAGTATAGTCAGAATGAAATAGTGAGCATGGAAAGTTTCATCAACGATAAATTTTACAAACTTTCGTTTCAGTATGTTCCCCGTAAAGAAGACATAACCGCTGCACTGAACTTTCATCTTACTAAAAGAGAAAAGATAAATATTGAGGAGGCAACAGGCAATGAAAACAATGTAAAAGCTTTTGAAAAATTTAAGCAATTATCAATGATATCAAAAAAACAATGATTTTTGCTGTCAGCAGTCAGCTATCAGGAGGAAACATACTAAGCATAATCTGCTGACAGCTAATAGCCATACTATGGCTGAATTAATCTGATTGCATCAGGCACAACTTTGATCTTAAACTTTGATGCGGTTTCTTTCGGATCTCCATCAATATGCAATGGCGCATTACCACTGTTAATAATTGTTAAAGAGTTAGTTTGAAAATATAAAATATTTCTCTTACCTGGCGAATCAATGAAATCCTGTTTAGTATTAATGCCGGTGACCTGACTTAAAATAGAAAATGGCAATAGCAGCTTATTCATTTTTTTCACAATTACTATATCCAGTAAACCATCACTCAGGCTTGCTTTAGGAGCAATGGTAACATAATTGCCAAACTGGTTGCTGTTAGCTATGCTTATAAAATACGCTTCGGTTTTAATTGATTTTGCCCCTGAAGAAATTTCAAATACATAAGGCTTTGCTGAAAGGTAATTAGCAACAGTAACCTTAATGTAAGCCTTTAAACCTCTTTTATTATCTTTTGCAAAATCATGAGCCACTTTTGCATCAAAGCCGATTCCACAAAGCATGCATGAAAACTGGTCATTAATATAAAAGCCATCTATAAACGAAGTTTTTCCTGTAAAAATAATTTTTAATGCTTGATGAATATTGTTTGGAATTCCGGCTGTAAAAGCAAGGCCGTTTCCTGAGCCCATTGGTATGATACCCATATTTATATCAATGCCCATAAGTATTGAGGCGACAGCATTTATAGAACCATCTCCACCACAAATCACCACATCAGTTATTTTTTCATGTTTGATCTTTTGAATTAAATATTCATAATTACCATTTTCATCAGTATCATAAATTTCATATTCAATTCCTTTAGCGCCAGTTTCATTAATAAGTTTCTCTTTCAGTATGCTTTTGCCGCTGGTTCCGGAGATGGGGTTAATAAGATAAATGATCTTACGAGGCATAATAATTTTAATTTTTATTGAAACTACGGAGGCAGGGCGGCACACAGGGTTACAGCTTAATGTTAGCCCGTGTTTCTTTGTGCCACCCTGCCTCCGTGGTTCAAGAATCTTACCATCTTATTAGCGCACTTGCCCAGGTAAACCCGCTTCCAAAAGCAGCAAGACAAACCAGGTCGCCTTCTTTAATCAGGCCCTCCTGCCAGGCTTCGCATAAAGCAATCGGAATAGAAGCCGCAGTTGTATTGCCATATCGCTGGATATTATTATAAACCTGATCATCGCGCAACTGTAATTTTTGTTGAACAAACTGGCTTATGCGAAGGTTTGCCTGGTGTGGAATCAACATAGTTATATCCGAAGGTTTTAATCCATTTGCCTGCAAGGCTTCTATAATTACTTCCGGAAATTTAATCACTGCTTTTTTAAATACAGACGGTCCATCCATCGCAGGAAAATTCTGCGCTTTATCAATCATTTCATGACTCATGAACATATTACTGATCTCAGCTTCCTGATAATCGGCTACCGCTTTAGGCACCCAATGGTTGGCATGTGTTCCCGGATTAAACATCGCCAATACCTCAGCGCTTTCTCCATCGCTATGCAGGTGTGTACTCAAAATGCCCTGTCCATCAGTCATTGCAGGTTGTAAGACCACGGCCCCGGCCCCATCACCAAAGATCACACTTATATTTCTTCCTCTTGTGCTAAAATCAAGTCCGAAAGAGTGTTTCTCACTACCGATCACTAAAATATTTTTATACATGCCGGATTTGATGAACTGATCTGCAACACTTAGTGCGTAAATAAATCCGCTACATTGATTGCGGACATCTAAAGCTCCAATCTCTTTCATTTTTAAAGCACGCTGCACCAATACCCCACAACCCGGAAAATAATAATCAGGACTTAACGTTGCAAAAACAATAAAATCAATTTCCTGAGCAGTTGTACCCGCCCGTTCCAATGCGATTTTTGCTGCTTCCACACCCATAGTAGAGGTAGTTTCTTCTTTGCGATCAGCGAACCTTCTTTCTTTAATCCCTGTTCTCTCTTGTATCCATTCATCATTCGTATCCATGAATTTCGTCAGGTCATTATTGGTATATACATTTTTGGGAACATACATTCCGATACCCTTTATTTGAGCTCTTATCATATACTGGCAATATTAAAAAGGAAAATTACGAAAAGAAGAAGCATTTCAAATTTTATCCGTTCGTGCCCAACTTTAAACTTTAAACTTCTCTTCTCTTACCTTTGCCTACTATTTTTTAAAAGATAATAATATTTATCAATGACCAACGCCAATTTATCAGAACAGGAGATCATACGTAGAGATAAACTTTCAGCATTAAAGAACATGGGAATTAATGCTTACCCTGCTGCGCTATATCCTGTAAATATAACTTCCGCTGCCATCAAACAGCATTATAAAGGAGAAGAGAACAAAGCCGATTATACGAATGTTTGCCTTGCCGGCCGCATTATGAGCATCCGCGATATGGGTAAGGCAAGCTTTGCTGTTATACAGGATACTGCCGGTAAAATACAGCTGTATATAAAGAGAGATGAGATTTGTCCTGGTGAAGACAAAACATTCTATGATAAAGTTTGGAAACACATGCTTGATCTTGGAGACATTATTGGAGTAAAAGGATATGTTTTTACAACAAAAACCGGTGAAACATCTATACATGTTTTAGAACTAACTGTACTGTCAAAATCATTGAAGCCCTTGCCGGTAGTAAGACAAAAGGATGGAGAAACTTTCGATGAAGTAACCGATCCTGAATTCCGCTATCGTCAACGCTATGCAGATCTGATAGTGAATCCTTCTGTTAAAGAAACATTTATCAGGCGAACAAGAATGATGAATGCCATCCGTAAATTTTTGAATGAAAAAGGAGCATTGGAAGTTGATACTCCTGTGTTGCAATCCATTCCCGGCGGTGCAGCAGCCAGGCCTTTTATCACACATTACAACGCATTGGATACTACATTTTATTTGCGTATTGCCAATGAACTTTATTTAAAGCGATTGATCGTCGGAGGATTTGATTGGGTATATGAATTCAGTCGCAATTTCCGTAATGAAGGAATGGACAGAACCCATAATCCGGAATTTACAGTGCTTGAATTTTATGTAGCCTACAAAGATTATTTCTGGATGATGGAAACAACAGAGCAAATGTTAGAGCAGGTAGCTATTGCCACCAACGGTTCTACAAAAGTATTTGCCGGTGACAATGAAATAGATTTTAAAGCTCCTTACCGCCGCGTTACCATGTATGGCGCCATTAAAGAATTTACCGGAATGGATATTTCAGAAATGGATGAAACTGCGCTTATTGATGTCTGTTTACAACTCAATTTAAACATAGACAAAAGCATGGGGAAAGGAAAACTCATCGACGAGATCTTCAGTGAAAAATGCGAGCACCACTTTGTTCAGCCTACTTTTATTATTGACTACCCTATTGAAATGAGTCCCTTAACAAAAAAACATCGTAGCAAACCCGGTGTGGTAGAACGCTTTGAATTAATGATTAACGGTAAAGAAATGGCTAATGCCTATACTGAATTAAATGATCCACTGGAACAAAGGGAACGTTTTGAAGAACAGGCCAGGCTAATGGAAAGAGGTGATGATGAAGCCATGTACATCGACTATGATTTTCTACGCGCACTTGAATATGGAATGCCGCCAACTTCAGGTATTGGTTTTGGAATAGATAGGCTATGCATGTTACTCACCGCTCAGCCATCCATCCAGGATGTGTTGCTGTTTCCGCAAATGCGGCCTGAAGTATTTGATGCGGAGAAACAGGTATGAGGTATGGGGTATCAGGTATGAGGTATGAGGTGTGAGTTACTAAAACTCAAAAAGAAAGTTCGACCTGTGAGGTTTCTAAAAACCTCACAGGTCTGAGCGCAGATGTGTACTTATTCCAGACCTGTGAGGTTTTTAGAAACCTCACAGGTCGATCATCCTTTTAGATAGCCAACCTCCAAAAATTTTTAACTATAAATAACATTGCCCTTCAGGGTTTAATTCCTCATACCTCACGCCTGTTTTCTTAAATTCCTGTAAGCCAGCCAGGTACTTACTATCATCATTAAAGAACCCAGTAAGAACGGTGCTCCGGGAAAATTCAGCGGCGCTGAAGGGCCGGTGAATTTTGCAAATAAGGTTGTCATTAACGGCGGACCAACAATGGAAGTCATGCTCATGAGGCTTGTTAATGCACCTTGTAATTCTCCCTGCTCGTTTGGTGGTACATTACCTGAGATGATGCCCTGTAAAGCAGGCCCTGCTATTCCACCTAATGAATAAGGAATGATAAAAGCGAACATCATCCAACCCCTGGTAGCGAAAGCAAATAGTAACAATCCAAGGCAGTTTAGCGTTAATCCAAGATAAACGCATTTGGTGTTACCCAATTTTGGAATGATCACTCTTATAAGTACGCCTTGTACAATACCGACCGTTAGTCCTACAAAACCTAATGAATATCCAACCCATGCTTCGTTCCATTTAAACTTTTCCATATTATAAAAGGTCCAGGTGCTTTGAACTGACTGTCCGGCTATATACAATAAAATAATACAGCCTACCAATCCTATAATTGCCGGGTGTTTTTTCAATTGAAGTAAGGAGCCTAGCGGGTTAGCCCGCTTCCATTCAAATTTTCGCCGGTGTTCTTCTGATAAGGATTCAGGCAGAACAAAGAATCCGTATAACGTATTTAATAAGCTAAGTGCTGCAGCGGTAAGAAAAGGTATGCGCGAACCTAATTGTCCAAGAATTCCGCCGGCAACAGGACCAATAATAAATCCCAATCCAAAAGCGGCTCCTATCAATCCAAAATTTTGGGCTCTTTTTTCAGGTTCGCTTATATCAGCAATATAAGCGGACGCGGTTGTAAAGCTTGCACCGGTTATGCCAGCAATTACCCTTCCGACAAATAACCACGCAATAGTAGGAGCAAAAGCCAGAAATATATAATCAATCCCAAAACCCAGTAATGAAAAAAGTAAAACGGGGCGACGGCCAAAACGATCACTCAGATTTCCTAATACCGGCGCGAAGAGGAACTGCATTATCGCATAAGAAAAGGTTAACCATCCGCCATATTCAGAGGCAGCGCTCAAGTTACCATGAATTAGTTCAGTGATAAGCTTAGGTAACACAGGTATAATTAATCCGAGCCCGGTTACATCTATCAGCAGGGTTATAAAGATAAATCTTAAAGCAGCCGGCCGCGATGGTGTCATACCTTTAAAATAATTTAACAATTAGGATCAGTAAAATAAATGGAAAATTGCAATCGGCAAGAATAATATTGGTTATCTGGATAAATTTTTAACTAAAAAGAATTACTGGTATTATCAAGCAACAGAATAATTTCTTTAAAAATTAAAATTGTAATCATGGAAAATTTGCAAGTTGGTGCGGTAGTGCAATTAAAATCAGGTGGCCCGAAAATGACCATTCAAAGGTTAATCGGCGATGATCCATCTAACATAGGAATAAAAGCTGCGGATGAATATTTTAAATTGCGCGGATTTAAAGAAGGGGATGTAATATGTAATTGGTTTGAAGGAAGTGCACTCAGGGATGGCACATTTAAAAAAGAAAATCTTGTTCAATTGGAGGGATGATCGGGCTTTTTAAAATTGAACCACAGAGGCAGGGTGGCACGGAGAAACACGGTGTTCCTTTGTGCCACCCTGCCTCTGTGGTTCAAACTGCTACTGTATCCAGGTATCATGCTTTCGTATACTTTAATTTGTGTTGTTTTACAAACTTTTAAAAATTAAAAATATTAACTAAATTTATTAGTATAATTTACTAATACTTTTAGTAACTTTAATTTTTAAGAACCAGTAGAATGTCTGAAAGAATTACGGAAAAATTGCAAATACTTGCGGATGCCGCTAAATATGATGTATCCTGCGCGTCAAGTGGCAGCGTCAGGAAAAATGAAAACAAAGGATTGGGTAATTCAAAAGGCATAGGAATCTGCCATGCTTTTACTGAGGACGGGCGTTGCGTTTCACTTTTGAAAATTTTATTGACCAATCATTGTATTTATGATTGTGCTTATTGTGTCAGCAGGCGCAGTAACGATATTAAAAGGGCAGCTTTCACTGTGCAGGAAGTTGTAGATCTTACCATCAATTTTTACCGTAGAAATTATATAGAAGGATTATTCTTAAGCTCTGGCATTTTTAAAAATGCCGACTATACTATGGAGCGCCTGGTGTTAATAGCTAAAAAGCTTCGTACCGAACACAACTTCTATGGCTATATTCATCTCAAAGCGATCCCTGGCGCAAGTGATGAATTATTAAAACAGGCCGCCTTACATGCCGACCGCCTAAGCATAAACGTTGAAATGCCTACAGAAAAAAGCCTGCGCTTATTAGCTCCTGATAAGAAAAGGGAAGACATGATAAAGCCCATGGTTTACCTGAAAAATTCCATTATTGAAAACCGGGAAGAAAAAAAACTCTTTAAGAAAACGCCCTTATTTGCACCTGCCGGACAAAGTACACAAATGGTAATCGGCGCCACACCTGAAACAGATGCTGAAATATTGTTGATGGCTAATCATTTTTATAAAAAAATGCAGTTAAAGAGGGTGTACTATTCCGGATACGTGCCTATAAGCAGTGATAACCGCTTACCGGCAATAGGAACACCTGTTCCAATGATTCGTGAAAACCGGCTTTATCAGGCTGATTGGCTGATGCGATTTTATGGATTCGGTGTAGAAGAAATAGTTTCTCCTACACAACCACATCTTGATATGGACATTGATCCAAAACTAGGATGGGCCTTAAGAAACCTGCAGTTGTTCCCCATCGATATCAATAAAGCTGACCTCTCAATTATAATGCGCGTGCCAGGAATTGGTATTCAATCAGCTCATAAAATCAATGCCAGCCGCCGGTTCAATAAATTAAGCTGGGACCACCTGAAGAAAATGGGTATCATGTATAACAGGGCACGTTACTTTATAACCTGCGATAGTCCTGATTTTGAACGAAAAGATTTTAGCGCCATGCAAATTAAACAGCAGATCCTTGCTGGCAGTAACAGTAAATACAAACCTAATTTCTCTCAACAGCTTCATCTTTTTTAACCATGCAGATAATGATACATGACGGAAGTTTTGAAGGATGGCTCACCACCATCTTTGAAATTTACGAACATGGTTTTAAAGAAGTTATCATACATACTGCAGATAAGTATCAGAAAAGTTTTTTTGGTAATGAATATTTTGTAACCTCCGATGATGTAAAGGCAAAGCGGGTATTGGAAGGACTGCAAAAAAAGCTATCTGTTATTGCATTGCAGCAATTAAATAAAACATGGCTTTCAGAAATTGCCGGCATAGAAAATACGCTGCTGGCTTATGTTCAATATGCGTTCAGCTCAAAAGCTTCCATAGAAAAAGATTGTAGTCATCAGGCAGTACTAACGGTTACAGACACTGCAAAAAAAGTTCATCGCGAGAAACACCGCATGGAAGCGTTCATCCGCTTTCAGCTTACAAAAGATCAATTATATTATGCCATTGTAGAACCTGATTTTAATGTACTTCCTCTAATACAAAATCATTTTAAAACCCGGTATGCAGACCAGCGATGGATGATCTATGACGCACGCCGCAGATATGGTATTTATTACGATCTTCAAAAAGTAGATTGCATCCAGGTGAATTTCGAAGAAGATACTAACTCCGGAAAAGACATAAGCAGTATTTATGATGAGGAAGAGAAACTATACCAGCATCTCTGGAAAACTTATTTCAGCAGCGTAAACATCGCGTCACGTAAAAACATGAAGTTACATATTCAGCATATGCCTAAGCGTTACTGGAAGTACCTGACAGAGAAATAGGTATCAGGTATCAGGTATGAGGTATGAGGTATGAGGTAAAATCCCGAAAGGCAATGTTAATAAGTTAAATGAAATTGTTGTAAATATCGGCATTCTGTTAGGAATGCAAGGTGGGTAGAAATATTCAATAATGATGTAATCGTTCCATAGGAACGTTAGGTGGGTAAAATCATGAGAATTCAAGGAGCATGACTACAAAATGCATTTTGCCACCTGCCGTTCCTACGGAACAGAACTACTTATTTATTTCTTTCTACCCTCCTTTCGTTCCTAATGGAACGAAGAATCTTACAGTTGCTATTTCTTAACTTAATCACATTGTCTGAAGGGTTCGCGTTTGAGGTTTGTGTCTCTTTCTATAATCATAACACCCTTCGATGTTTATACCTCATACCTGATACCTATTTTCTCCACATATTCACAAATTGCCTATTTTTACCGCCCTTAATCAATTAAGTATATGGAAAATCAACAATTTGATCTTGGTATGATAGGCTTAGGTGTAATGGGCCGTAACCTTTTACTCAACATGGCCGACCATGGTTTTAAAGTGATTGCTTTTAACAGAAGCCAAGAAAAGCTGGATAACCTTAAAGCCGCCGCAACCCCTGGAACCGTAGTTGATGGAATCACTTCAATGGAAGGATTGATACAAAAACTGCAGGTACCCAGGCGAATATTACTGCTTGTACCCGCAGGCATAGCGGTTGATGAAGTTATTGAAAAGCTGATCCCTTTATTAGAACAAGGTGATATCATTATCGATGGTGGCAACTCGCATTATATTGATACCCTACGTCGTAATACTTATGTGAGAGGAAAAGGATTTCATTTTATGGGTATGGGCGTTTCGGGTGGTGAAGAAGGTGCACGCACCGGTCCCAGTATTATGCCCGGCGGAGAAGAAGAAGCTTATACTTTTCTTAAACCTTTACTTGAAGCGGTGTCTGCAAAAGTTAACGGTGTACCCTGTGTTGCCTACCTGGGCAAGCATGCTGCAGGCCATTATGTAAAAATGGTTCATAATGGTATTGAGTATGGTATCATGCAAATGATCAGTGAATGTTATGATATGTTGAAGAATGGAATAGGACTCAACAATGATGAATTGTCGGCAATATTCGAAAAATGGGATAAATCCGATATGACATCTTACCTGGTGGAAATAACAGCTGCAGTGCTGGCCTTTAACGATGATAAAACAAATAACAGGCTGGTAGATATGATCCTTGATAAAGCAGGTTCAAAAGGAACAGGCAAATGGACTTCCCAGGATGCTCTTGACCTCCCAAGCCCTATTCCAACTATTGATATGGCAGTAACCCTTCGCAATATTTCTTCTTTTAAAGATGAAAGAGTTGCCGCATCAAAAATTTATTCATTTTCCGACAAAAAAATAGATGTTGATAAAGAAACCTTTATTCAACAGGTTCACGACGCATTATTCTTTGCTACACTGATGAGTTATGTACAGGGCCTGGCGATGTTACAGAAAGCTTCTAAAGCACTTGAAATGGACATACCCATGCAGCAGGTAGTTAAGGTATGGCGTGGTGGCTGTATCATCCGGTCTTCATTATTAGACATATTTATCCAGGTATTTGAAAATGATCCATTGTTGCCTAACTTACTTTTAGAAACCGGAATCGCAGAACTCTTAAAACCAAAAGAGCAAAACCTGCGGGAAGTAATTGTACAGGCTGTGAAACATGGTTTTCCCAGTGGTTCTATAATGGCTTCTTTAAGTTACTATGATGCATACAGAAGTGCTAACCTGCCGACCAATCTTATACAGGCCCAGCGTGATTATTTTGGGGCACATACCTATCAGAGAGTTGATGACCCAACTGGAGTTTTCTATCACACAGAATGGATGCAACCTAAATCATAACATTGTTTCTGGCAAGGCAACCATTATTAAATTGGATAATTGATAATAGAGGTCTTGGCTGAACTTAGTTCAACATTTTATTACTATAGAATCAGACAATATGCAAACTCATGAACGTCCGCCTTCCTCGGTGATCTTTATTTTCGGGGGAAGCGGAGACCTTAATCACCGTAAGCTTTCACCCGCATTATATAACCTGTTTATTGATGAATGGATGCCGGAGAAATTTAGCATTGTAGGTATTGGCCGAACCAAATATACTAACGAGGCCTACCACCAGTTTTTGCTGGAAGGAATTCAGGAATTCTCCAGGCGTAAAGGAGAGCAGAATGGAAAATGGGCAGACTACTCACAACATGTAAGTTACCTAAACATGGACGCTGAAGATGAAAATGCCTATAGTCAGATTACTGAATTAGTTAAAGAAAAAGAAAAGGAATTTGGCGAACATCCGAATGTATTATTCTACCTGGCTGTTGCACCACAGCTGGTACCTGGAATTGCAAGTAAATTAGGTCCGCTTACTATTTGTGCCGATAAGAAAGGTACCCGGATCGTTATTGAAAAACCATTTGGACATGATCTAAACAGTGCGAATGAATTGAACAAGCTTCTTAGCACCATGTTCGATGAAAACCAGATTTACCGTATAGATCACTACCTGGGTAAAGAAACGGTTCAAAACATTCTTGCATTAAGATTTGCTAATGCTTTATTTGAACCGATATGGAACCGGAATTATATTGATCATGTACAAATCACCGCTGCTGAAACTGTCGGGGTCGAAAATAGGGGTGGCTATTATGAAAACTCAGGTTCTCTGAGAGATATGGTGCAGAACCATATCCTGCAGTTAATGTGTATGGTTGCTATGGAAGCCCCGGTATCATTTGATGCCAATGAAGTAAGGAATAAAAAAGTAGATGTCTTAAACGCAATCCGTCACTACAAACCCGAAGAAGTTCATCAGCATGCTGTTCGCGGACAGTATGCTGCCGGATGGCTCAAAGGAGAGAAAGTGCCTGGTTACCGGGAAGAAAAAAATGTGAACCCTCAGTCACCGATCGATACATTCAGTGCAGTTAAGTTTTATATTGATAACTGGAGATGGCAGGGTGTGCCTTTTTATGTAAGAACAGGAAAGCTGCTCCACCAAAAAACAAGCGTCATCACTATTCAGTTCCGGCCAGCTCCACATTATTCTTTTCCTCCTGAAGCAACTGAAACATGGCGTGAGAACCGGTTAATCATAAGTATCCAGCCAGAAATGGAAATACGCTTACGGTTTCAGGCGAAGAAGCCGGGACAGTCCATGTTGCTAAACCCCGTAGATATGGTCTTCAGATATCAGGATGCCTATGAAGGTAATGAACCTGAAGCCTATGAAACGCTGTTGCTTGATGTAATGTCTGGCAATCCAACCCTGTTTATGAGATCAGATCAGGTAGAAGCTGCATGGAAAATTATTATGCCCATCCTGGATTTCTGGCAGACAAGGCCTCCGGTTGACTTTCCAAATTATGCTCCTGATAGCTGGGGGCCGGAAGCTGCGGAAGCACTGATTGCGAAAGACGGAAGGAACTGGGTAACACTGCCTTCAAAGTAATGGTTAATGGTTAACGGATGGTTTCTTATATTGAACGACTCTATTCTACCGTTAACCACTACCCGTTAATAATTAATCTTTAATAATTAACAATTAACCATTGAATTTACATATTTATAAAAGTCCTGAAGATCTCAGTATTGCAGTAGCTGAATGGGTTACTGATTACATACAATCTGTTCTGGCAAAAAATAATCGTTTTACCATTGCCTTATCAGGTGGTAGCACCCCACAGAAGCTGCACACTCTTTTAGCAGCCTCTCCCTACAAAGAAAAAATCAACTGGAATAAAATGCATATCTTCTGGGGAGATGAACGAGCTGTACCTTTTACTGATGATCGTAACAATGCAAAGATGGCTTACGATACTTTATTGAATCACCTGCCTGTTCCTGCTGAACAGATTCATGTAATGCACACGGATATTGATCCTGAAGCAGCAGCAGCAGCATACGAAAAGATCCTCCATAGTTATTTTGATGAAACGGACACTTCTTTTGACCTTGTTTTATTAGGAATGGGTGATGATGGTCATACGCTATCATTGTTCCCCGGAACAGAAATAGTTCATGAGAAAACTGCCTGGACAAAAGCATTCTTTTTGCAGGCTCAGGATATGTACCGGATATCCTTAACCGCACCAATAGTGAACAAGTCGGCCTCGGTTGCTTTTCTTGCAGCAGGAAAGAATAAATCAAAAACGCTTGAGCAGGTTTTAGAGGGGGCTATTCAGCCTGACCTATACCCTTCCCAATTAATTAAACCTGTAAACGGCGAACTGCATTGGTTTGTAGATGAAGCTGCTGCTTCGGATTTGAGGAAGTCTTAGTCTAGACTAATAATCAAAAGGATGCAATATTATTGTTGAGTAAAGCAAACTTTAATACCTACTTGTTCAACAAAGTAACTGGCTGTCTATAATTCATTGCGAATTCATTTACTGTAATATAATAGGTATACTTATCAATAGTAAAAGGTTTACGTATAACATTATCTGGAATATTTCCAGTATTTACATCATTATGATACCATCCATATTTAATCGATTCATTTGATGGAACTTTTACAATAAAAAACTTATCTGCTGCTTCCTTAGGTAAATAAAAGACTATGCTTGAATCATGATATAAATACTCTTGAAATTTATTCTCTATCTTCGGAATCGTAGTATCATTAACATAAGGATCATTCTTTGAATACCCCACAAAAAACGGTTGAATTGTCTTTATAATAGCATCTTCACTATTCACAATTGATTGTTGTGAGTCAGTAATAATCACAGTAATTTTTGCATTATGATAATTTAACCCGACATTATAAATCTGCAGGGAATCCTTTGAATTAGAAATTGCCTTATTATTTATAAACCATTTATATTTATATGGTTTTAATCCGCCTGAAGCTTTAACCTTTAAGACACAATTTCCTCCTAATTGTACAGATTGAGATTTAGGATTATTCGCTATAGCTAATGGCGCACTTATTATTATGTTATTAACTGTATTTTTATTGCCAACTATAACATTCGAATTCGGACTACCTGTTATTTCAACTTTTTTTTGTTGAGCAAAGGCAGTCACTGAATACAGAACCATCACAATAAAATAGCATTTCATTTTTCTTCTTCATTTGTCACAGTATTCCCATTTCCAACAACTACATTCGATTTTGGACTGCGGGTAATTTTTATGTTTGTGCCCGATCTTTTAATATTCTGTTTAGCAATTGTATCTTTAATTGGTTTTAAGATCGTTATACTTTTGGATGTATCAATTTTCTGCTCTTTATATAAAGAATGTAATTGAGGCCATCCAAAGAAAGATGATGTCAGGAGGAAAGTGCAGCAAATAATAAAAAGAAACACTAATACCCACATAATAATTTTTACAGGAATTTTGAATTCATTTTTGGCAGTTTGAGTGAATTTTGCAAAAATTACTAATAAAAACATTAGTGCCAACAGTATTACTGTGCCCCAAACTGCAACATTTAAATCTTTAATACCTAATTTAACCAATGCTACAACTGTAATTAACCCTAAAATTCCAACACCATATTTAGTTTCAGGTACCGCTTTTGTCCCTTTATCTATTATCTTAAAAAAATCTAGATCCATATCAATGAATTAATATTAATTATAGATTGACCAATTTCGATACTTGATAAGTGTTGATAGCTATTAAAAAATAAGATGTGTATACTTTTATACTTTACAAAGATTGTATAAGCCGATTTACCTGCACTTTACAAATCAACCGTATCATATACCACTACCTTTTTCCAAAGATACTTACACTCCTCCACAAACTTCAAATGAATAGGATCTGTCTGGTAACTGGCTTCATCTTCTTTTGCATCGAAAGTAAGCAGCCATGATATAGCATAGGAGGTATCAATCACATCACGGTTTGTACCGGCGGGCTTACCAATATGAAATGTTTTGATGGTTTTTACTTTTGTAACCTTCTTCAACCCTTCAACTAAACTGCTTTTATCTTCAACACTATCAGGATTGTTTAGCCAGAAATATACATGGTGTATAAAATGATTTTCAGACATTGCCATTCGATAAATTTTTTGCAAATGTAATGTAAACACCAGCTACCGAAGTCTTAATAAAGAAAGTTTCAGAGACTTATCAAGCAGAAGCCTGAATTATGCATCATGTTACTACTGCTATTCAAAGAATGCAGCCACCATCTCATCAGTCAGTTTCCTTTCATGGTTTTCCCATAAAACAGGAACCGGAAACTCATGACGGTTATACCCTCCTTCATTCTCAAAATCAAAAACAGCATGGCAATAGTTGTTGAGAACCAATCCGCATCTCCTCCAGTCGGTAGACCAGATAATATTAAGTGTAGCGTTTCTTTCTGATTCATCAATACTTTCAACATCATAAACAAGCAGCATATCTAAAATGCGGAGCTCGTTTGTATTTTTATTTCTTTCAGCGCTATAAAAATATCCAGTTTCCGTATCGTCTTCAAAAATTACTTCGTAATTATTCTCTGAAGAAACGCTTTCTATGAATGTTTGCTTGCCAAAAATTATTTTTTGATCTTTTAATAAATAGCCTTTCATTATGTAACTATTTGCCCATCCCCTTTATCCAATCAAGGATGCCTGCATAAATCTTAGCCGCTACAGCCTTATGGAATTTCGGATCAAGAATCTTTTTTTCATCTTCTTTATTGCTAAGAAAAGCCACTTCTACCAAACAGTTAGGATAATCCGTAGGGCCACTTAAAGCAAAATTAAAATTGCCCACATTTCCATACTCTTTCAATTTTAAAGTAAGCATCTGTTTAAGAACAGCAACACTTAGTGGTCTAAAACCAATATAACGGTAATAAGTACTGGTTCCCTTTATAGAATCTACGGATGATGAATTTAAATGTATGCTGATAAGAAAGTCGGGATTATACTGTTTCAACATGCCAATACGTTCCGGCATACCAAGTGAGGTATCTTTTGTTCTCGACATAAAAATATGCTGAACGCCTGCTTTCTTTAAAGTTGCCTGCAGTTGTTTTGCTATTAGTAAGGTGTAATTTTTTTCAATAATATTTGAAGTTACTCCTGTTGCACCGCTGTTATCACCTCCATGCCCTGCATCTATAGCTATCTTCAACTTTTTAATATCAAGAATAAGAGGTTGCCGTTTAATTCGGATCACTAAGCGGTTGCCGGTTGTATCGTAATAAATACTATGCCCCCAATGCTGCTGATGTTTTAATTCAATTACAGCACGAAGTACATCATCCTCGGTTTGTTCGTACCAGGCGTTTTTAATTTCTTTGTTAGTAGCAAGCTGTGTGATCCAGTTGGTATTGCTGGTAGCGCCAAATATATCCACCATTATCCTGGACGGACTAAGCTGTTGCTGACTTCTGTAAGGCAATTTTTCATCAAGGCTGATGTTTATATAATCAAAAGCTGAATCTCCGTAAACCTTCCAGTTGCCGGAGAGATGGTATGGCTTTTCCAATATACCAGGCAACATCCTGACGTTTTCTTTTGCAATGTAAGCCGAATGATTTTTAGAAAGCTGCACCTTATAATCCGTAAGTGAAGAATCTACCACTTTTAAAACAATATTCGAATCAAGATAGGTCATTTTTGCACCACCCAAACGATCATCACCTAATCCGTATTCGAGGAAAGGCAATTGGCCTGCTGTTTTTACCAGGAAAGGCTTTTTATTTATATTCTGCGCTGCCAACACTATTGATAACAATGATACAAAAACTAATAAAAGAATTTTCATAAGCTGAAGATAAATCAAATTATAAACGTGTCTGAAAGCATACGATAAAACAAAATCCCGGTGCGAACACCGGGATAAATTAGGGAACGGACCCTCCCTCATGCGAGGAACTTTGATCGGATTTTCAAATATGATCGTGTTTCCAAATAATTGAGAAATATCTTAATGTTATGGTAACCTTATTAACGCTTTTGCTATTAGCTGTCAGCTACAAACAGTGAGGAAATCAAATGCCCCATACGTTTCCTCCTGAAAGCTAAAAGCTGACAGCAAAGTGCATCATTATATGGTTGACATATCACTAATAATTTTTTAAGAAGGATATTTTTTATCACTTACTAATCTGGCCGTTATTCTTCTCCTTGCTTCCTTGCTGTTAAACGGATCAACTTTTGTAAAGCGTTTTAAACCCAGCAACATCATGCGCAGTTCATCACCTTCAGCAAACCCATTAATAGCATCCTTTCCAAATTTATTAATTCTGTCGGCTGCATCATATAGATATGTGCGCATAATGTCCAACTCGTATTGAGTGGAGGCTTCCCCGCGCTGGTCATAAAGTTTCATTGCCCGCAGCAAAGCACTCTCGGCATTAAATGTTTCAATGGCCATATCAGCGATATTCATCAGAATCTCCTGTTCGCTTTCCAGTTTCATCAGAAGCTTTTGAACTGCTGCTCCGGACACCATTAAAATCGCTTTTTTAAAATTCTTTACTGTTTTCTGCTCTTTGGCAAATAGCGCATCATCTCCATTACCAAAATCAGGAATACTCATCAGTTCTTTTGCTACAGACATGGCTGGTCCCATAATATCCAGCCTTCCTTTCATTGCTCTTTTCAAAACCATATCAACAGTTAATAAGCGATTGATTTCATTGGTTCCTTCATAAATGCGGTTAATGCGGCTGTCACGGTATGCTTTGGAAATAATGTATTCATCGCTATAACCATTACCACCATGAACCTGCACACCTTCATCAACAACAAAATCAAGTACTTCGCTGCCATATACTTTAAGCATTGCACATTCAATAGCATATTCTTCTGCAGCTCCAAGTGATGCTTCATTAAATGGCTTACCACCGTCTACTAATTCCTGTTCTTTAAGATCAATCCATTTTGCTACACGGTAAAGCGCACTTTCACATACCCACATCCTGATAGCTATTTCAGCCAGTTTATTTTTAATAGCTCCAAAATTGGCTATAGAGGTTTTAAATTGTTCTCTTTGCAAAGCATATTGCAAAGTAGTACCAGCTGCTCTTTTTGACCCACCAATAGCGGCAGCGCACAATTTTAAGCGACCTATATTAAGAATATTAAAAGCTATGATATGACCTTTGCCTATTTCACCTAAAACATTTTCTACAGGCACTTTACAATCCTGGAAATATAATTGAACGGTAGAAGAACCCTTGATGCCCATTTTATGTTCCTCAGCACCCTGGGTAAATCCTTCAAAGCCTCTTTCAATTATAAATGCGGTGAATTTGTCACTATCAATTTTAGCAAACACTGTGTATACATCAGCAAACCCTCCATTTGTAATCCAGCACTTCTGGCCATTAACCAGGTAATACTTTCCGTCATCGCTTAAGGTAGCAGTTGTTTTAGCTCCCAATGCATCGCTGCCACTGTTTGGTTCTGTTAAACCATAAGCACCTTTCCATTCGCCGCTGCCAAGTTTAGGTATATATTTTTCTTTCTGTGCTTCAGTTCCAAAATATAAAATTGGCAATGTTCCTATTCCTGTATGCGCGCTGATTGCAACTGAATAGGAAAATCCACCTCCCAAACCTTCGCTTACAAGGGTAGACGTAATAAAATCTTTTCCCAATCCGCCATATGCTTCAGGAAGTGAAACTGATAGCAAACCTTGCTCCCCTGCTTTATCCATCAATGAAGGCATTAAACCTGGCTCCATTTTATCTATCCGGTCAATTACAGGAAGCACTTCATTTTCCAAAAACGACAAGCACATGTCTTTAACCATCTGCTGTTCTTCGTTATAGTCTTCAGGGATGAAAGTGTCAAAAGGAGTACTTTCCTTTATTAACCACTCTGCACCTTTTTTTACTGTAAGATTCTGTTGAGAAGTAGTACTCATATTTATAATTTTTAAAAAAATTAATTCTAAGCTTTTAAAATTGAGGTATTTGCTATCAGCCGTTAGTTGTCAGCTATCAGGAGGAAATTCAACACACAATGGCGATCTAATATATAACCGATGACCGTTCATTATATACTTAACAAACACTGAGGCCATTAAGCATGATATCACGTATTTAATCGCTATCAGTAGATCAACACCATAGCCCTTTTCTCCTGATTGCTGATAACTGACGGCTGACAACCAAAGCGTTAATTCATAATAACATAATCCTATTTAAGATTGTCATAAACTACCTGTAACACTTCCTTGCAGATATCAATTTTATCAACCGGAACATGCTCCAGTGCTTCATTAAGTGTTTGAGTAGCAAGCTCCATGCTTTGTTCCTGTAATTTTCTTGCTTCTTCTGTTAATAAAATCATGTTCATCCGGCGATCATTGCTGGAAGGAGATCTTTTTACTAAATTCAATTTCTCCAGATTATCAACCAACCGGGTTATGCTTGGTTTGTCCCTGAAAGTTGAATTACATAATTCTTGCTGACTGATACCATCTTCCTTCCATAAATGATATAAAACGCTCCACTGTTCAATTGTAAGATTTAATCCTGCCTGGTTAAATTTCTTCTGTAATCTCCTAGCTATCGCTGTTGAAGCTTTACCGGTAATAAAACTGTATAATTCGCCTTTTTTGAATTGGTTGTTTGGCATATAGTTAGTTAAACAACTAAACAAAGGTAATAAATGTTTTGAAAAATGCAACTTTCAGCTTTTTTTTAACCAAATTCAGCAGTTGGCAACCTCTTTGCTTATAATTAAATAATACTTTTATTTAAGCCTTTGAGTCCCCGAATTGATACCTTAGAATCTTATCCTTCTACACTGAACTATCTTTTGCATATAATTTTTTAAATCTCATGTAAATCTATTAAATGAAAACATTTTTACTTAGGAGTCTTTTATTTTTTACTAGTAGTTTGCTTTTGTTTCAATGTGCAAATGCGCAAGAAAAACTTTTAATTTTAGGCTCTTCTACCTCAACCTGCTTTTTTGGCCCTTCTTCTGTTGATAGTTGTTACGTAACAAGGTTACAGAAACATTATCAGAGTATTGGTTCACCTGTAACATTGGATAACCGCGCGGTGGCTGGCGACAATGTTTATCAAGGAATGCCGTTGAGCTATACTCCTCCTCCCGGAAGAAGTAGTCCACGGCCTTATAACAATATTACTGAAGGATTGGCGGGCAATCCTGATGTTGTGCTGATAAATTATCCTTCCAATGGCTATGATATTTTTACAGTGGAAGAAGTGATCAACTGTTTTAGAACCATTAAACAAACTGCTAACAATGCCGGAAAGCCATGTTACATTACCACATCACAACCGCGTAATGACCCTGAATCATATAAAACCCAGGAAGTCAGAAATAAAATGGCAGAGATAAAAAACAGGATTCTTTCTGAATTTGGTTCTTACGCCATAAATTTTTGGGATGGGATTGCAAATGTTGACAATTCTCTTCAGGACATGTATCAGGTAGATGGGGTTCATATCACTGATGCCGGTCACCGGATGTTCTTTAACAGGGTTCTTGAGAAAAATATTTTTAGTGCTACTACAGCATCAATTCCTCCACCACCACCGCCATCGCCATCTAATACAGGTATGGGACTAACATATAAGTATTATGAAGGTGACTGGAACACGCTTCCAGATTTCACTTCCCTGCAACCTGCTAAATCAGGAACAGTTTCGAATGTAGATATTAGTGCAAGGAACAGGTCCGATTATTATGCTTTTCTCTGGGAAGGATATATCAATATTCCAATAGCCGGCTATTATACTTTTGAAATAATATCAGATGATGGCAGCAAATTGTATTTTAATACTACATATAGCTCTAATGCCAATGCTTTGGTTAGTAATGACGGATTGCACCCTGCTCAATCCGCTTTCAATTCGATAGATATTAATGCTGCAGGGTCATATCCTATCTCCATTTCTTTTTTTGAAAAAACAGGTGAGGAAAAAATGCAGGTTTACTGGAGTGGCCCCGGTATTCCTCGTCAACTTATACCAAACGCAGCTTTCAGCAGTCAGCTTAACGCAACCAGTGGCCTTAAATACAAATATTATGAAGGAGACTGGAATACACTGCCAGACTTTAATACACTGCAACCTGTGAAATCCGGTTTTATTGCTAATGTTGATATAAGCCTTAAAAACAGGACAGATTATTACGCCTTCCTGTGGGAAGGATATATCAATATTCCAACAGCGGGTAATTATAATTTTGAAACTATATCTGATGATGGCAGCAAATTGTATTTTAATTCTCAGTATAATGCTAGTGCAAACGCCCTGGTAAGTAATGATGGATTACACCCGGCTCAATCCGCATCAACAAATATTTATATCAACGCTCCTGGTATCTATCCTATCGCTATTACTTTCTTTGAAAAAAATAGTGCTGAACAAATGCAGGTATACTGGACCGGACCAGGTATATCAAGGCAGCCCATTCCCAATGAAGCATTTATATCATTACCTTCATTTTCAGATATAGTTGCTGTTAATGATCAATCCGGGTTACTTGCAGGTGCTTTATCCAACGGAGTTAATAAAGCGATTAATGCTTATCCTAATCCATTTAACCAAACATTGAACATATCTTATTATAACAACAGCACTGGTAATAATATAAGCGCGGGCTTATACGATCTCTCGGGTAAACTGATTCATAAAGAAAACTTTAAAAATGTTTCTGCAGGTGCCAGTACATTAAAAATTAATTTAAAGAATCGCCCATCTATGGCCAATGGTATTTATTTCTTAAAAATTGATGTTAACGGCATACCGTTCAAAGTATTAAAGCTGGTAAAATCAAAAAGCTGATCTTTGCTACTAAGTCACGAAGGCACAAAGAAGCACAAAGATATTTTGTGTTAATTTGTGCCTTCGTGACTTAGTAGCAATATTTCAGGTGGTCTCGTCAATTAAAATATGTTATCTCTGTTTATACATTATGAACAATCCGAAATCCATTATTTATATTATGGCAATGGATCTACAAACATTATTTGTCTCCATGGATATGGAGAAAGTGCAGCATCTTTTGGTTGTCTGATTGAATACCTCCCTGCCGGATTTTCTTTAATTTCAATTGACCTACCCTTTCACGGAACTACACAATGGAACGAAAAAAGAGCATTTACAATTAAAGATCTTGTTTTTATTATTACTCAAATATTTATTACGCTTAACATACAAACGCCGCATTTTATACTTATTGGTTATAGTATGGGAGGGAGAATTGCCATGAGCTTGTTACAATATATGCCGGACAGCATATCAAAGCTGGTTTTGCTGGCTCCGGATGGGATGAAAGTGAACTTCTGGTATTGGCTTGCTACACAAACTTATGCAGGTAATCGTATCTTTCGTTTCACTATGAAAAATCCCGGATGGTTTTTAAAATTGCTACAAATTTCAGATCGACTCAAATTAATAAACAAAAGCGTTTCTAAATTTACCAATGCTTATATAGAAGACACGAACATACGAAATCAACTCTTTGATCGCTGGACCTGTATGCGCACATTTAAACCAGACCTTACAAAGATGCGCACTATTATTCGGCAGAAACTATTACCTGTAAAAATGCTATATGGCAAGCATGACCGTATAATACAGGTAAAAAGAGCCGTGAAATTACGAAAAGGAATAGAGTCATTATGCGAGCTGCATATTATAGATTCCGGTCACCAGGTACTGCAACAAAAACATGCCTGTATCATTATTCAACTCCTAACAACTTAAGTTCCTATTTTCAATTATTCTTTAATCTGTATTTCATGGTAAATCAAATGAAAATATAATCTGACAGTATTGTAAGCATGGTGATCTTCTTGTATATAACTGCCGGATTTTTATTATTATATGGCATTCTCATTGCCTACTATTTTTATGCATGGAATAACATACCGCAATTTAAATCTGAAGAATCTTCAGGATGGAAAGAAAAAACAAAAGTAACAGTAATAGTTCCGGCACGAAATGAAGCATTAATGATAGCTGATTGTCTGACATCTCTTACACAACAAACTTATCCGAAAAAATTACTTGAAATTATTATTGTAAATGATCACTCCACTGATGATACTGAAGCGATTGTTAGAAGTTTCCCTGCCTCTAACATAGCTCTTATTAACCTTTCTGAATATACAGATGGTAAGTGGCTAAATTCATATAAGAAGAAAGCTATCGAAGTTGCTATTGCTGCTGCCGGTGGAGATTTAATTGTTACTACCGATGCAGATTGCATTGCCTCCCCCGATTGGATCAGGTGCCTTTCTGAATATTATCATCTTAGCAACGCGGTACTTTTAGCAGCACCAGTAAAAATCAAAAACACAAATTCTATACTTTCTATTTTTCAATCAATTGATTTTTTAACACTTCAGGGAATAACAGGTGCATCGGTATCTGCTAAATTCCATTCAATGTGCAATGGGGCCAACCTTGCTTATGAAAAAAAAGTATTTTATGAAGTGGATGGATTTAAAGATATTGATAACATAGCCTCTGGTGATGATATGTTACTGATGCATAAAATTGTTACCAGGTATCCTGACCGGTTTTTTTTTGTGAAGGAAAAAGCTGCTATTGTAAGCACAGCCGCCGCTCCATCCTGGAAAGACTTTCTCAATCAACGCATTCGATGGGCCAGTAAGGCGGATAAGTATAATGATAAAAGAATATTCGGTGTATTATTGATGGTATACCTTCTCAATGCGTTTATACTAATATTCTTTTTCGCTGCATTATGGAACATTAAATGGCTAGTTGTATTTACAGCATTGATAGCAGCTAAAACTATTTTTGAATTTTATTTTATAAAAAAAGTATCTATATTTTTTAATCAGCAACACCTTATGGTTTACTTCCCCTTCTTACAACCATTACATATTATTTATACTATTGTAGCCGGTTGGTTAGGCAAATTTGGAAGTTATAAATGGAAAGGCAGGAAAGTAAAATAAAATAAATTCAGTATTTTACAAATAATGATAGCTCATGAAAATTCAGTACAACAAGCTACCTGGCGAAAATTAAAGAAAAACAAAGCCGCTGTTTTTGGAATGTTCATTATATTAATTGCTACCCTACTTGCTATCTCAGCTTATTTAATTGCACCTGATGCTTCCCCAAACGCAAACAGAATGATTGTAGAAATTGGCGGTTTAAAACCAGGAACCAGGCAGCTATTTTTCAAAGAGAAAAAAGAGAGACCTGTAAAAACAGTCGGTTTTATTGAGCGTTTGCTTTATGGACAGGACGAAGCTTATAGTTATATTCCTGTAAATGGATATAACATATTAAAGGATTCAGTAATCGTTAAAAAATATATTGACGAAGGGGTTCAGGAAATTATCAGGTACCCTATAGCCAGATTTGAAAAGCCTGTAGAAAAAAATTTTGTCACAAAAACATTATGGCTTGGAACAGATAAATATGGAAGAGATATTTTAAGCAGGTTGATTGTAGGCATCAGGGTAAGTTTGAGTGTGGGACTGATAGCGATTATTATTTCATTAACCATTGGAATAGTTTTAGGAGCAATAGCAGGTTACTTTCGTGGATGGATAGACGATGTTATAATGTGGCTTATTAACATAATCTGGAGCATACCTACGTTATTACTTGTTTTTGCTATTACGTTATTATTAGGCAAAGGTTTCTGGCAGGTTTTCATCGCTGTAGGTTTAACTATGTGGGTAAGCGTTGCCCGCATTGTACGTGGCCAGGTTTTAAGCGTTCGTGAACTGGAATATGTAGAAGCAGCAAGGGCTTTAGGATTCTCTGATGGCCGCATAATATTCAGGCACATCCTTCCAAATATATTAGGTCCTGTGTTGGTGGTAGCTGCCTCTAACTTTGCTTCTGCAATTGTTATCGAGGCCGGACTTAGTTTTTTGGGAGTGGGAGTTCAACCTCCACAACCCAGTTGGGGGGTAATGATTAAAGAGAATTACAATTTCATTATAACACATAACCCCATGCTGGCACTGGCCCCGGGGTTTGCAATAATGTTGCTGGTGTTGGCTTTTAATTTGTTAGGCACCGGATTGAGAGATGCTTTGAATGTGAAATAAGTATCAGGTATGAGGTTGACTTCCGAAGTCTTAAATATCAATATCTTATATAGCGTTCAGACTTCGAAAGTCTTGATTGGCTTCACTGTTTCTTTGAACCTCTGATTCACTTTTTTGAAGATATCTTATTCAAGACTTTCGAAGTCTGCGTTTTTATTGAAAGCTGGTGAAATGTAAGGCTTCGGAAGTCGCATAAAAAAGGTGAGACTAACAAAACTGTCAAGTTTTTCAGGATAAGGCACATACCTCATACCTGATATCTCATACCTATTTTCTCGAATACTTATAGCTCCCTGTCCATTTATTTGATGATGATGAAACTGATGTAACGGTAATTTCCACCAATGACACAATGCCTGCAGTAGTGCCTGTGATACTAAAACTTGTTGTAGCTGAGCTGGTAGTTTTTGAAGATGAAAAAAATGCTACTGTTCCGCCGTCAGGCTTTGCTGTTACATCAATTTTAACTCCTCCAGATGGCATTTTAGATTTAACAGTTACCATTAACGGAAAATCAGGTCCGGGGGCAGCAGCTTCTAAATGGCCGTTAGCCAGTGGAAGGGTTTCAACAACAAGTTTTTCTTCAGTAGTATTTCCGCCTCCTGACGAGCCTTTCTGACAAGCAACAACTGTGAGAAGTATGATACAAATTGATAAAAGAATATATTTAGATAGTTTCATGTGGTTTAATAAATTAGTTTTCAAGGTTAAGAATAAAGTTATCATATCCTTGAAAGTTTAAGGTTATTAACTGGATATATCTTTAATCCATAGTAACCCGAACATTTCTTGAAAAACTTTCTTCTAAAGAAATAAAAGTCTCTGTTCGCTCAATGCCCTTAATTTTTTGTAGTTCATCATGTAAAACAAACCGAAGCTTGTTAATATCTTTACAAACAATTTCTGCAAACATGCTATAATTCCCGGTGGTATAATTAAGCCGAACTATATCTGGTATTTTTCTTAATTCTTTTGCTACTGCATCATATAGGGAGCTTTTTTCCAGGTAAATTCCTATAAATGCAATTACATCATATCCTAATTGCTTCAAATCTACTGCCAATCTTGTGCCTTTCACTATTCCATATTCCTGTAATTTTTTAATTCTTACATGGATGGTACCTCCTGAAACAAACAATTTCTTTCCAAGTTCAGCGTAAGATATTTCCGCATCTTCTACCATTTCATGAATAATTTGCATATCCAATTTGTCAAGATTAAATTTGACGGCCATATAAGTTTATCTTTTAAAAAATGTTCACTGTAATATAGCTTTTTTTAGACATTTACTAAAGTTTTAAAATCTTAATTGAATGTTTTGTAACTAACGGTTGGGTTTTATTAATATTGCATTGTGGTTATTCGATTGAGGTTATTGTTTTAATATTAATCAGTTTACTGATTTAATTGTGGAGTGATGAAATTTTGGCAGACATGCCCCCTTGTCTCGGGGGTGGGGAATTGGGATAAACGTAGCATAGAGCCGTTCTTTTAGCAATACTGGAACGACCAGGGTCGACCACTGAACTTTGTGCTAAGGCTAACTACCCCGTGGAGGTTCGAGTCCTCCCTCTACAGCTTTATAATGGTGTGTTTAATTTATAACAGTTGAGTACACCATTTTAATTTTAATTAGTTGCCGAAGTGTTACCCTTTTTTATTGTTACACCATCATATTATTGATAGTTGCTATTAAGCAGGTGCTTATAATTACTGAAATGATTATACAATTTACTTTTTTGCTATCCGCATAAACTCTATTTAAATTGCCTGTAATAATGCGGTTTTAATAGCTCGTCAAAACTAACAAGATAAGTTGATATTGCTTATGGGCTTATATAGTTTCAGCAATTTAAAAGGCATTGGCAAAAGGCAGTAATTTATTCCTTGCTGCCTCTTCCAATGCCTTGTGTAATTTAAATATAATTAGCGGTTAACAGTAGTCGTTCTGCGCACGTCGTCATCATTTTTCCTGCGTAAACCCAAAAGACCAAGTAAACCTAATAAACCAGCCAATCCCCATTTACCTGTATCATCTCTGTCCATATCCCTCGTTGCTGTTGTTTCCGTAGTGTTATTGGATGTTTGTGCAACAACAGGGTTGTGGATACTCATAAGAGCGCTTAGCATTAAAACTGATAGAATTGTTGATACTTTTTTCATGTTGAATTATTTAAAATTTTTGTTAAATAAAACAACCATTGCAATTCCCAGACCATGCATTAATTCTAAGAAGTCCTGCCATTAAGCTAATACTTTAATATGTAAACTTTCTTTTGTCTATATTCAAGACGCTTTTTTCAATTATAACTAAAATTTCCATTGTCGTGTTAGTAACATATTAATTGGTTATTGCTTATTTATATTAAAAAACTTCTTTTAACTAAAAAGCTATTCATAAATGAATAGCTTTTGTAACTGTTGTTTAATAAAATTAATTATACTCTTCTCTACTACTGAGGATGCTTTTTCTCTGTAGTAGTTTTAGTCATCTTAGTTCCTTTTGTAGTAGTAGAACCAGTTGTACCATTTGAGCCAGTTGTACCATTTGAGCCAGTTGTACCATTTGAGCCAATTGTACCATTTGAGCCAGTTGTGCCGTTTGTATTTTGTGATTCTGTTGTTGTTTGTTTGTTGGTAGTTGTGTTTGAATTACCGTTTCTTTTCATATGTTTTTTGTGAGTGGTTTTATGAGTGCTTGTGCTAGTCTCAGATTTACCAGGAGTAGTTTGAGTAGGAGCAGTTTGAGCAGCAGCATAACCAGCGAATGCAATCAGCATATAAGCTGAAATAATTACTTTTTTCATGTTTTTCAAGCTTTATTAATAAATGATTAATTACTAACATGTCTTACAAGTATTGTGCCTCTAAATTCTCCCAATTAGTTTGGGTTCTGTATTAGAAGATTTTTAACTTAATAAATTATTTTTATTAACATAAATAAACGTGTAGGTCTTCCTATTAACCATAAAATTCCATCTAAATAACTATCAGCCGTTTATCAGCACTCGGGAAATCAATATCTATAGTATCCTTCTGTACTTCGTTAATGTTAGAACTCCAGATGTATTAATTCAAATTGTGAATAAGATGCTTTCTTATATTAATAATCTTTATTATTGCAAAGCAACAGTGATCCATTATCAACTTAAATCATTTTTCATGAAAATGTTACAGTTTTCCCAATTGAATCCAATGCAAAGAAAAGATGCAATAGATAAAATGGTGAAGATTACAACTGAATTAAATATAGAAATACCAGGAGTGCAGGGTGAAAACTCAATTGTTGAGGCAATCAATGAAGATTTAAATCCGGATGCCGATTTTATTTTTGATGAAATCGATGAGACACAGGTAGACGTTATTTACCGGGAAAACATTTAACAAGTCTTGCTACATCATTCCATGTTTTTAGATGGATCTTCATAAATCCATAATAATTTTATAATTAATAATTAAGTTCATTTATGATCAATATTAATTTGCGCCTACATTTTCCCAGTACAACTTTCGAAGAAGGTACAGTAATAACTGTTTATTATAAGAACAGAACAAATATTATTGGCACCTGTTCTATTCAACAAAACGAAATCGGTACTATTGGCGCCTTTACTGTTGCGGAAGATTTACATGATGATCTTTACGTCCTTTATATTTATGGTTGTATAAAGGATGATGTTGTGTTAGAAGGAATTTTATTTGATGACAGTAAACATAACAAAGCAATTAATACTATAGGCAGTATTAAATTAAGTTAGATTTAAGTACAAAAGTAATTAGCTCAATTTGGTGTATAATTGTATAAGTTTTCATTAAATTGAATGTCATTATGTTGCATACCAATAAATTAAAATAAAACTCATGGAGAATACATATAAATTAGGTACAAGGCTAAAACATCAATCTGATAATGATGAATTAGTTTATGGCGAAGTAGTAGAAGTAGGAGAAGATATGCTTTTTATTCAATGGGAAGATTTGACTCATCCAAGCAGTTATAAACTTACTGAACTGGAAGGTATTGATCTGGCTTGATAATTACCAGAGATATAAGTTTATCACACATTACATTTATGTGAAATAATAAAATGTGAATGCTACTCAAAAATTTCAGCCATTCCATTACTTATTTGTTCCATGATAGTTTTTATCTGACTATCTGTGTTTGGATTAGGTTGTAAAGAAACAGTATGTAGTTCTGATTCTCTTATAAGAACAAATCCATTAATATTTTCTTCCACTAGGCTTTCGAAGCCGATTGTAGGGTAAAGATGGAATTCTTGCTCTCTTAAGTCAGCTTCAACTTTCAGTTCGCTATTATCAATAAAGACTTTGCCGGTTCCTATAGCTGTAGTAAAATCTTCCGCAGTAATAATAACAAACTTGGGAAGATTTTTTATTCCGGATAGATCAACTTCAACATTATCATCCCCTTTATTTCCCCTTTCCGCTACGAAGCGCACTTTCATATTACTGCAGGGATAAAACAACCGTTCTTAAATTTTTCATTTCATCATCTTCCTGAATATCTACTTCCCAGGAATGAAGAGACAGCTTTCTGCCATAGTTGTAGTTTATTTTGCTTACAAAGGTTTGTAAGTATGGCTCAAACGATGTTACATCTTCGGTTAACTCAGGTTTTACTTTAATTTCTGTCTTTACCATAATATAAAGTTTTATAGTTTTTAAATCCGCTATAAATGAAATTAACGAAATTGTATTGAAACGCCCAACAATGCCATAATTAGTTTATTTATATTTTTTGATTATATATGATGATAACAATTCGTCAAAAAGTTATTCTTTTACACCTATTTCTTAATTTTAAAAGCTAGTGTCATGTCAACCTTAAACTATCGCTTTGGCTATCAGCCACCAGCTATCAGCAATCAGGAGGAAATACATTATACATTAGCGTCCTGATAGCTGATAGCAAAATCGACAGTTTAAGTTGACTTTACACTATTTCTTTCTTAATTAAAATCGTCATTAAAAATCATGCCTGGTAAATGTTCCAAAGCAATAATGCTTAATGAGGCTTTAAAAATTTTATTGGGTGTAAGCGGTACAAATTTTACTTTTGCGTGCTAATGGGTCAAAAAAAATTAATGCGTTTTGAAGCTATCAAGTCATTTTCTAATGTATTGCAGTATCCTGAAGGCATGGCTGGCAACTGGAAATATATTTTTAATAATAATAATTCCCTCACACTTGAGCTGGCCTGTGGCAAAGGTGAGTATGCAGTACAACTTGCTTTAATTCATCCTGATAGAAATTTTATTGGGGTTGATCTTAAAGGAAACAGGCTTTATATAGGAGCAAAAAAAAGCCTTGAGGCTAACATTGGCAATGCTGTATTTCTCAGAACACAAATCGATAAAATTCATACCTATTTTAATACTAATGAGGTATCAGAAATCTGGATCACTTTTCCCGACCCTCAGCTTAGAAAATCTAAAGCAAAAAAAAGATTAACACATCCAAAATTTCTTAGGCTATATCAACAATTCTTATTACCTGGTGGTAATATACATTTAAAGACGGACTCGCCTGACTTATATGATTTTACCAAAACTGTAATAGAAATGTATGGACTTTTTTTGCATGAGGATTATGAGGATGTTTATTCAAATAAATATATTGATCGGGAATTAAAGATTAAAACTTATTACGAAAGCCTCGATATTGCACAAAGCAATAAGATACATTACTTAAAATTTTCGTTACCACCATTTGCTTTGCCGCAATTGGATGAACTATTACATGAAAGAATTAATAATTATGAAAAAATTAATTGAAGGAACCGATTTTTATTATAATGAACAGGGATTCATTGTTCTAACAGAATTATACCATTTGAACAGGGGATATTGCTGTGGCAAGGGTTGCCGCCATTGTGCATATGATTATGAAAATGTGGCTGAAACCAAAAGAAGTGAACTGCTTGAAAACAGGCAGTTGCAGGAAATAGTTAATTAATTTTATTGTAAGCCGAAACATTCACGTTTGTTATGCCCTCAATAAAACGAACCAATATTGGAACTGGAAAATTATCAGCAGTAAAGCCTTCGGGTAGTCGTGAAAAATCTTTTTTCGAATTAGTATTCGAAGTAGCCCTTCAGATTCCTGAAGGAAGGGTAACAACATACGGAGCAATCGCTGCTTGTCTTGGAACTAAACTATCTGCACGCATGGTCGGTTGGGCGATGAACTCCGCACATAATTCCACTATTATAGTTCCTGCTCACAGAGTAATAAATCGAAACGGTATGTTGTCTGGTAAGCATCATTTTAAAACCCCAGACCTAATGCAGGAACTTTTGGAGAAAGAAGGTATTAAAGTTGTAAATGATAAAGTGGTTGACTTTAAAATATTGTTTTGGGATCCTTCCCAGGAATTAATTGATTAGTAACTATCTATTTAATTTTAGTCAGAACTATTTTATTAAGTAGCAAAACAGTACAATCGCCTTATTAAATACTACCGTCTTATGCGATATTTTTTATTGTTTATTGTGGTTATTGCTGCTGTATTTATTGGATATAATTTTGGTGTGTTCTTTACTAGCCGGGGTAATCAAACCGGTATTATTCAGAATTATTCTTTTGTACGGGATATAGCCGAGTTAGCCAGCATTGAGGTTACTGGTACCACCAGCTTAACCAGCAGTAATATTACAAATGATGGTAGTTTAACTAATGAATTAAAAAGACTTTTTATTGAGAACACAGTTCGTTTATCCGCACCTTATACGGCAAAATATGGTGTAGATCTTGGTGATAGCAGCCTGCGAATAGAACATAATGATTCCGTGCTCAAAATTTATTTACCACCTCCAAAGTTACTAAGCTACGAAATACATCTTGACCGGTTAGAAGCCGCCAATAAAAAAGGATGGTTCCGGTTTGAAAATGAAGCGGCTTATAATGAATTCCAGAAAAAGATGTATGCTGATAGCCGCGGTTTGCTTGAAAAAAATGAAGTATATCTTAACCGCAGCAAGAACAAAATTTGTGAAATTATTCAAAAATATTTTGTCCCGTTACATGTTAAAACAATCTGTATTTATGATGTGCATGAACTGAAACTGCAAACTAAGCCTAGCTAATAATCAAACAACTCAGAAATAATTTAAGATAAATATCTTTAAGTATACTTCACAACTCCGCGGAAAAATCCAACTGATTCTGCAATTCCCGGCAAAGAGTCCTTCATATCTTTTTCAAATTCAATACTGCACTTTCCCTGATAGTTTATCTTGTGCAGCGCTTTTACTAATGCAGAAAAATCAATTACACCTCTACCCAGCTCAATTGCTTTACCATCCTTTTCAGCTTTTGAAACATCTTTAATATGAAGATCAAACATGCGTGATTTGTAATCAGTAACTGCTTTTGCAGGATCAGCACCTGCGCGGGTTGCGTGGCCAATATCCAGGCATAAGCCCATTTTTGAATCCATATTTTTTATCCTGTCAAACACATCTTTAGGACCAGGATATCGTTTATCTTCAGGGCCATGGTTATGTATAGCTATAGTTGTTCCTGTAGCCTTCACTTTTTCTTCTGTGTATGGTAACAGTTCATATTCAGGAACACCGATTATAAGGTTAACACCTACTTTTTTAGCATAGTCAAAGGCACGATCTACTTCCGATTTATCTTTCATATAAATTACGCCTACAGCATAAATATTAATTCCTCCGGCTTTAAATTTCCCTACTACTTCAGTAGCTTGTTCCTGTGTAGCATTCATAGGTAAATGAAATTCTTTCAATGATAAGTTAGTAACCCCCACTCTGTTCATCATTGAGATAGTCTGATCAATACTAAATTGGGCAAAAGTAAAACCAGCCATACCCATTTGAAGGGTTTTGTTTATTTCTTTTTGATCATAAAATGATAGTGGCGAGGCGTTATTCATAAATGGAATCAATCCACTGGCACCCAGGGTAAGAGAGGCTGTTTTTAGAAAGTTTCTTCTTGATTTCATAAGCTGTTAATTGGATGGTATGATATTTATGTTCAAGATAAGAAAAATATGTCATGAAAAAATGTAAGTTTAAATGCACGGCTTAATTCAATAAGATGTTGGATATGATAAAACATAATGCATTTTAACAACCATCATCAATATTGTTTGAAGTTAAATTTATTAAGATGCACCGGAGCTATTTAAAATCTTCAACATTACATTCTGCAGGCTACGATAGGGATCATAAGACGCTTGAACTAAAATTTACCAGTGGTGAAGTATATCAATACTTTAATGTACCCCATTCAAATTATACCGGCTTAATGAATGCTACTTCGCACGGAGAGTATTTCAACCGGTACATTAAAGAGCAGTTTTTATTTAAAAAGATTACATAACTCTGTTGGCCTACACACAAAGGAAATGGTCAGGTATAGTAAGGGCTGATCATTAAATAAACAATTGGCCCGGTAACGGAAACATACAACCATATAGGCCAGGTGATTCTTGCGAGTTTTGTATGACGTGGCCATTCACTAATTAAAGCGAGGTAAGCCGTAAATAATATAAAGGGAAGTATAATGGCCGCGAGAAAAATATGCGTGATCAAAATAATAAAATATATGTAACGTATAATTCCCTGACCACTGAATTTAGTATCGCCGGTGAATAAATGATGACATATATATGAAACAAGGAATATTATTGAAAGAAATAAAGCGGTAAACATAATACGTTTATGCAACAGGAATTTACCTTTTTTCACTGCCAACAATCCTGCAATTAATAAAACAAATACCACTGAATTAATAACTGCATTAGCCTTAGCAAATAAATGTGTGTCAAACCCTAGATCTACACTTAATTTAATTTTGCCCAGCGCTACAATAGCTGAAAACACAACAAATGAAAAGATGCCAATTATCCAGGCAGCTTTTGAATCGTTTTTTTTAACGGATGGAGGAAGTTCCGGATGAATATTAGTATTTGTCAGATCACGGGAAATAAATGTTTTCCCGCCGGTAGTTTTTATCATAGTGTTTTATTTTCTAAAAAGATCCCTTTTTTTCTTTTTGTCTTTCTCAAGCATAATAAATATCAAGTCTCCGGCTAATTTATTTAAAGCCAGGCTATCTAGTCCGTCATAGTAACCTCTTACAACCCTGTCTTTATCCAGTAATACAAACTTTGAAGTGTGAATGAAGTTGGAATCAACTGTTCCTCCATCCGTTAAACCCAGTTTCAATTCATTAATAGCGAAATCATAAATAGTCTTTTTAGGACCAGTAAGCATCCACCATATATCCGGATTTACACCGAATTTGTCAGCGTATTTTTTAAGCACTTTAGCAGAATCTCTTTCCGGATCTACAGTAAATGATATGAACTGGATAAATGATGAATCTATTCCTCTTAACTCATCTTTAATTTTTAATGCGTCCTGAAGTTTCTTCATATTCCGGGTTAGGGTTGGACATATAGAAGGACATTTTGTAAAGAAGAAATCTGCCACTATTACTTTATCTTTTAAATCGCTTAAAGATACCTGCCGGCCTAACTGATTAGTAAGCGAAATATTGTCAACCTTATGCCACGCCGTATCTGTAGTTTCCTTACCATCGGTAATTTTAGTAGTAACAGAATCCGCATAATATCTCAATGGCATAATTACAGCATCGTCACTATAATGTTTAACCAACAGGTAACTTACAAGAGGTAAAAGGATAGCAATAGACAATGCTAACAATGCTTTCTTGTTCATAATTACTTTTCGCTTTTCGCGGGTATTCTTTTTACACGAATTAAAAACCATCGTCAAAGGACGATGGTTACATTATTTATAGCAACGGCTTAAACCATTCAAAATCATTACTCAATTTCTCCTGGTTTTTTAGCCTCAGTTTCATGCTTTTGAACTTTTATCTGACTTTGCTCCTTTTTATAAGGATCGTAATCATTTCTTAGATTTCTATAAGAATTGCCATCCCATAAAAAAGCCCCAATAAACCAAAGGAATAAAAACAGTGGCACTAAAATAGTTACCAACAGATTCCTGAGTTCATGACGCAGGTGCATGAATTCTGCTACTATATAAAATGCTTTTAAAAGGGTTAGGAATATATACAGTACATTAAACATTATTTTCAGGTTGTGAAAATGTGGCGCTATAAACATTCCAATGGTTAATTCTATGCAGGTAATTACTAGTAGTATCCAGAATGTTCTCCAGATAGCTTTAGTAGAAAATGAAGGCTCTGAATGTCCATGATGTACTACTGTGTGTGCGTTTTCCATATATCTAATTATTTTAAATCTTGTTTAAAACAGGTAAAAGCACGTAAATACAAATACCCATACCAAATCTACAAAATGCCAGTATAAGCCGGCTTTTTCAATCATATTGTAATGGCCTCTTTTATCAAAAACACCTTTGTAAGTCATTATCAGCATTATAATATTAATGATAACACCCGAAAAAACATGGAAACCATGAAAACCTGTAATGGTGAAAAAGAAGTTGGTAAAATTGGTTGAAGCTTTTGAACCGCCAAAGTTTAAAAACGGGTTACTTCCCCACCATGCACCTTCTCGATACAAATGTGTCCACTCCCATGCCTGGCAGCTTAAAAAAGCTATACCACCAATTATTGTCCAGATCATCCATTTCATTACTCCTGCTCTGTCATTATTATGACCAGATGCTACCGCTAATACCATGGTTACCGAACTCATGATCAGGATAAAGGTCATTAAACTAACAAATACCAGGGGTAGGTGAGTATGCCCCATCAAAGGAAAAGAAGAAAATACATCATTTGGACTAGGCCAATCGTTGCTTGAAAACCGAATCGTTCCATATGATATTAAGAAGGCACCGAACGTAAAGGCATCACTCATTAAAAAATACCACATCATCAGTTTGCCATACTCAATATTAAAGGGACTTCTTCCACCACTCCACCACTTTTGTTCTACTGGGACTGCTGTTGCCATGTTGTCTGTTTAAGTAGTTCGCAAATTTAATTGACTAGCGCTAAATTGTTTCTTTTTTTATTATAAACTTCAACCGTTATTGTATAAACATAAAGAAAACAAATAAATATATCCAAAGTAAATCTACAAAATGCCAATAAGTACTAATCACTTCTACAGGAACCGGATTATAGCTCCTTCTACGCGTGCTTAGTCCTTGAAGGAACATTATCAATAAAGCAATTATCCCTCCAGCAACATGCAAACCATGAAGTCCAAAAATAACATACATAAATGGTGCCGCTCCAGATCCTGATAAGGTTACGCCGGTAGTCCATATTTGTGAAAATCCCAGGTATTGCATCAATATAAATAATATTCCTAAAACAAGAGTAGCTGTAATGAGGTTACGATATTTATTTTTTCTTCGATCCTTAAATTCCTTTAAAGCCATTTGCATAGTTAAGCTGCTTAATAATATTACAGCGGTTGAATACCAAAAAATACGTGGCATTTCAAACGTAAGCCATTTTGGTTGATTACTTTTAACAATATAAGCACTTGTTAAACCTGCGAACATCATAATAATACTTCCTATTGCAACCCATAAAGTAAATTTATGCGGATGTATTTTTTTTCTTTGTGAATCTGTATTCATAACAATATCCATAACACTTATATCTTTTTATTTTAGCGGTACTATAAAGCTATCAACCAGAACTGGTTGATAAACTCATAAAATATAAAACTCTTCTTTAATTATGTACTTTAAAAGCCAGTAAAGCCAGTAAGACGATGGGTAGATATATATAACTGCTAAACATAACCCTTCTAGCTGCCTTTACTTCCATTTCCTTATAAAGCCTTATACTTTGATATACCATAAATAAGTTTACAACTAATAATATCCATACGCTTGGAAATTCACTCATACCAAAAAAATAAGGCAATATCCCAACAGGCACCAGAAACAATGAATATATTATCGACTGTATAGCTGAGTATTTTGTTGGACCTTGTACGGATGGTAACAACTTAAATCCTGCATTTGTATAGTCCTTGTGTGCGATCCAGGCAATTGCCCAGAAATGGGGAAACTGCCAAAAAAATTGAATAGCAAATAAAACCCATGCGCCTGCACTAAGTCCATCATTGCCTGCCGCCCATCCAATTAAACAGGGAAGTGCTCCGGGAATTGCTCCTACCAAAACCGAAATAGAGTTAACCTTTTTTAAAGGCGTATAAATAAACGCATACAAAAACAAACTAAAAGCGGCCAAAGCAGCAGATATTCCATTAAAAAAATACCATAATATCAATATTCCAATAGTTCCGGTGACAACCGCAAAAGTCCATCCTTCATTTTTACTCATTCTCCCTGATGCTATCGGACGTTTTGCAGTCCGCTTCATCATAGCATCTGTATCCTTTTCTGTTATCTGGTTAATCGTATTAGCACTTCCCGTTACTAAAAATCCACCGGTAAAAAGCAACAAAATCATTTTCACATTAAACTCAACAATCTCAGGAGCCATAAGGTAGCTGATTACAGCCGAAAAAACTACCATAAAACTCAAACTAAACTTAACCAACATCATATAATCCCGTAGCTTGCTGGCCACTGTAAAAGAGCTTGAATTTAATCCATTGCCTTGCTGCTTCAATATGTAGGGATTAGCTTTTATTTGATGAAATTCACTCATGTAGTGATGGTAAGTTATTTAAAGATTTTAAAACATATTCAAGAGCAAAATGCCCTGATATTTGTCAGGGCATTTTATCACTTAGGAAACCTGTATTTACTTATCCCTGAACTGGCACCTTCAATTAATGTTTAACCTCATTTGCTCCTACCTCTTCCGTTTGAGGCACAAATTCCCTTCCATCCTTACCATAATCGTATGCCCAGCGATGCACTTCAGGAATTTCACCAACCCAGTTACCATGTCCCGGACGAATAGGTGCTGTCCATTCCAATGTTGTAGAACCCCAGGGGTTTTGTGTTTTTACTTTTCTTCCCTTGAAAATTGAATAGAAGAAATTAAATAAAAACAATAACTGCACAGCAAATACTATCATTGAAACGATAGAAATGAACCTGTTCAATCCCCCGAAATTATTAAAAGATATCCATGGGCTAAAATCGTAATAACGGCGTGGCATACCTGCAAGTCCTTCGTAGTGCATAGGCCAGAAGATAAGGTAAGCACCTATCAATGTTATCCAAAAATGTATGTAAGCCATAGTATTGTTCAAATACCTGCCATACATTTTAGGAAACCAATGGTATACTCCAGCGAACATTCCAAAAAATGCCGATACTCCCATTACTATGTGAAAGTGAGCCACTACAAAATAAGTATCATGAAGATGTATATCCAATGTTGAATTACCCAAAAATATACCTGTTAAACCTCCGGAAATAAACATGCTGACAAAGCCTATAGAAAACAACATTCCCGGGGTAAAACGAATATTACCCCGCCATAACGTTGTAAGCCAATTAAATACTTTTATAGCGGATGGCACGGCTATCAAAAGCGTCAGCAGCACAAACACAGACCCAAGGAATGGATTCAGCCCGGTTACAAACATGTGATGCGCCCATACTAAAAATGCAAGTATTGTAATAGCAAACAAGGAACCGATCATAGCCATATAACCAAATATCGGTTTTCTGGCGTTTACACTCATAACTTCCGACACTATTCCCATTGCAGGTAAGATGATAATATAAACTTCCGGGTGACCAAGAAACCAGAATAAATGTTGGTATAAGATAGCGCTTCCACCTTCATTAGGTAAAGCAGTGTTGGTATTAGCAATATAAATATCAGACAGATAGAAACTTGTTCCGGCATGACGGTCAAACAACAACAGGATAAATCCTGATAGTAAAACCGGGAAAGATAACACTCCTAAGATTGCTGTGAAAAACAAAGCCCAGATTGTCAACGGTATTCTTGTCATACTCATACCCTTGGTACGCATATTAAGAATGGTTGAAATATAGTTCAGTCCTCCCAGTAAAGAAGAGACAACGAATAATGCCATACTAATTATCCAGAAGTCCATCCCTGCTTTAGATCCATCAGAAGCACTCCCTAAAGCGCTCAAAGGCGGATAAGATGTCCATCCACCACTTGCTGGTCCTGTTTGAATAAATAATGAAGATATCATCACAACACTTGCCGCCCAGAAGAACCAGTATGATAACATATTCATAAATGGCGAAGCCATGTCCCTGGCCCCAATTTGTAACGGTATTAAAAAATTAGCGAATGTACCGCTCAAACCACCTGTAAGTACAAAGAAAACAAGTACGGTTCCATGCATAGTCACTAAGGCATAATAAAATTCCGGCACTATTCTTCCACCTTTTGCCCAATGTCCCAGGAGATCTTCCAAAAATGGAAAAGTCTGATCAGGATAGGCCAGTTGTAAGCGGAACAAAACAGAAAATGAACCTCCTATTACCGCCCAGATCATTCCTGTGATAAGGAATTGTTTACAAATCATCTTATGATCCTGGCTAAAAACATATTTGGTTATAAATGTTTCCTTATGATGAACATGATGCTCTTCATCGTGATTAACCTCACGTGTAGCAACTTCCGGTTGTAAATGCAATTCAGTATCGTTACTCATATTATATCTTTTAATTACCAGTCTTTCTTATTGTTATATTGAATTTTAGTTTGTTGCCGCAGCTATTCTCGGTTGTTCCAATGCTGGTAAAGCTGCTGTAGCTTTTACGCCAGCTGAATCTTTTCCAGGAGTTCCAGCAGGATTAGCTCCTTGTGATAACTGTGTATATGCAGGCACCTGTTTAACCCTCCATAGCAGAAATTCATCAGCTGATACTACTCTAATTACTCCCCTCATACTATAATGGCCCTTACCACACATTTGGTCGCATGAAATTTCGTATTCAAATTCAGGCTTACCTGTCTTAACCCTCATTTCTTCAGTTGTAAATAAAGGCGTAAACCACATAGTAGTAGGAGTTCCCGGAACAGCATCCATCTTTAAACGAAAATGAGCCAAGCCAACATCATGCACGACATCCCTGGAATTGATAATAAGCTTAATAGGTTTGTTAACCACCGCGTACATTTCACTTCCCTGAAAAACTATATCATCCTGAGAAGCTTTATCATCCCAAATTAAACCCAGCGCATTACCCTTCTCTTCATTAATATCTTTGTAATACTTTTTCCCAAAAATACCGTCCTTTCCCGGATACCGGTATATCCATCCAAACTGCTTACCCGTAATTTCAACCACCAGTGATTCTTTTGGGGCATCACCTGTTATTTGATACCAGTAATATAATCCAAAGCCTACCAGCACAGTTAAAGCAAGCGCAGGAACAACAGTCCAGATAACTTCCAATTTGTTATTATGAGGAAAATAAAACGCTTTCCTTTTCTCTGAATATTGATACCGGAATGCAAACCAAAATAACAAAACTTGGGTTATAAGGAACACTACACCGGTTAATGCTATAGTAATGTATAACATCTTATCAATCTTCACACCGTGTTGTGAAGCAGGAAAATCCAGTATCCTTCCCCTAAAAAGTTCATTACACCAGTATACACCTATCAATCCTAATACCATGAACACTATCATTAAGAAGCCATTGATCCGATTGTTCTGTTCAAAAGTTTTTTTCTCACCTTTTAATATGCCCACATACTCACTTGCTTTTGCAATCTGAAAAGTAACCAGAAAGCCTAACAAGAGGATCGCTATCAGAAAAATGGTTGACATGGTCTTTCAAATATTTAATGCAAAGTTTCTAAATAATTTTTTGCTATATGCCTTTTGTTTAATGTTCTGTTAAGTATGATGTATAATCGTTTCTTTAAAGAAAGGATGGTTTTTTACGTACAGGGAATGTTTGCCAAGTTGTTTGCCGGTAACAAACATAATCAGGCCTATAAAACCTAATGCCACACCAAAATCCAGTATACTTAATTCTAAATGATTATCCATTGGGCCAGGAAAAACCATCTGGTAAAAATTTAACCACTGACCAAATAATATAAAAACCGAAATAAATGTAAGCGTTGCATAATTACGTTTTGAATTTCTCTTCATCAGGATTAATAGCGGTGCCAGAAAATTAATGATCAGGTTTAACCAGAATATTCCCTGGTAGGCACCTTGCAAGCGTGGTTTGAAGTAAACAGTTTCTTCCGGAATATTAGCATACCATATTAGCATAAACTGTGAAAACCACAGGTATGTCCAAAAGATAGAAAATGCAAACATAAATTTACCGAGGTCATGAAGGTGTTCTTCGTTAACCAGTTCCAGGTAACCTTTGTTTTTCAGGTAAATGACAAACAATGTTATTAATGCAAGTCCGGCTACAAAAGTGCTGGCGAAAGTATACCAGCTGTACATAGTAGAGAACCAATGAGCATCAATGCTCATTAACCATAACCATGGAGTTGTAGATGCTACTGTTAAGGCAAACCAAAATATATAGATAGCAGCCCAGACCGTGGTTTTAAACACATACCTTTTTCCTTCTTCAATTGATTGAATCGGATTTTCATCAAGCTCTCTTGAGATCTTTCTCATTTTTAAACCAAGTACTATCCATAAGCCAATACTTAATACTGTCCAGACTGTAAAAAAAGTAGGGTTTAAGAATCCGCTCTTACCTTCAAGAATTTTATCTCCTTTCGGTGTTAACCAATGGTAAACATGATGCTGATTACCAAATACCAAAGCCATAAGAATTATAAAAGCAATAATCCCTAAAGGAATAACTGCCACAGAAATAGCTTCAGATACCCTTCTGAAGCTCAACTGCCAGCCTCCCATTGCAAGTGTAGTGGCACATATAAAAAACATGACAGCATTTACCACCAGCAAAAAATACACACTATTCTGTAACATCATCGACCAGAATCTGGCCTGCGCATGTTCATCACCGGTTCCGTAAACAAAATAACCAATCAGTATACATAGTACGCCAACGCCCAATAAAGAAAGAGACCAGGTTTTATACCTGCTGCTAACTTGAAATTGTTCTTTTAAAGCCATTCTGAATAATTTATAATCAAGATTAATGAATTTTATTTTGTAGCCTTAGTAGCACCCGATGCGGCATTTTTTGTGCTTGTTGAATCTGATCCGCTTCCTGAAGCGCCTCCAGCACTACTCGCTCCACCACTTTTACCTTCTAGCTGTTTTGCTTTAACATAATGAACAATCCTCCAGCGTTGACTTGTTGATAATTGCGGCCCGTAAGGACCCATCTGACCTTTACCGTAAGTAACAGAATAAAATATCTGACCCTCAGGCATTGCAGTAACTTCAGGGCCGACCAGGTTCCTTGGAGCAGCACTGTAAGGTCCGTTACCACCATTATATAATGGACCGTTACCATCTAATTTTGGCCCATGACAAATTCCGCAATTAATAAGATATATTCTTTCCGCTTCTTTTAACTGAACTGGATCTAGAGCAGGTAATGGATTTAAAACCTGTCTGGAAGCTACGTAATTAACACTATCTCCGTCCTTATCTTTCGGAATAGAAAAAGGAAATACTTCACCTCTTTTAATAGTACCGGCAACTGGTATGGCTGTGTAATTTATACCTTGTTCCTGTAGCCTTTCATGTGGTGCATACGTTTCATACGCCCTGCTATACGCCATATCAGGCATGTATTCTCTTCCACGTGTACGTTTAATATCACTACAGCTTATGGTAACAAAAACTGTAATTAAAACAATTGATATGACGGATAGCTTCTTCATCAGTGGTTATTAAGTTCGTTCAATTAAACTGTTACTATTCCCCGTTTCTCAAATGGCTTACTTTCTTTATCATATCTTCCAAGCCACCAGCCTGTTTCAGCTTCCTGGATATTGGTTTCTATCGAACCAATACTATTTAAGAAACCAGTCACTTCTGCGTCGTTGGTTTTTGCAGTACATTCTATTACCATTACAAACAGGTCGTCAGTTGATCGCAAATGAAAATGGTGCTTTTTAACGAATGGCGCCATCTGGCAGATATAGCAAAAAGTAAGTACCATACCTACAGCGGAAAATAACACTGTTAGCTCGAAGGTAATCGGTATCCACGCCGGAAGAGCAAAGTGTGGTTTACCTCCGATATTCAAAGGCCAGTCCTGTGTAAAAACCCATGTCATACAGGCAAGTGCTGTTATAGTTCCTGAAATTCCATAGATAAAACCAGCAGTGTGCAGGCTTGTATCACGAAGGCCTATTGCAGTATCCAACCCGTGAACAGGCATAGGAGTATAGATATCATGGATTTTATAACCAGCCTTGCGCACTTTTTTGACTGCCGGAAATAATACATCTTCATCATCAAAACATCCGACTATAAATTTTTTTACACTCATATTGTGAGGTTCTTTTGTTAATATTAATGATGCGCACTCTGTGTTTCCGCGTAAAAGACTTCAGCTTTTTCTGTTTCCATTCCATCCATTTTTTCTTTATAATTTTCACCGGATTTCTTAAGGATATGCTTGATTTCAGCAACAGCAATTACTGGGAAGAATTTAGCAAAAAGGAAAAAACAGGTAAAGAATAATCCAATGGTTCCAAGGAAAAAACCTACTTCCCAAATAGATGGCGAGTAATATGTGGCCCAACTGCTGGGTAGGTAATCCCGGTAAACAGACGTAACAACGATCACAAAGCGTTCGAACCACATACCTATATTAATCAAGATAGACATAAAAAAGGTGAGCGCAACACTACGTCTCATCTTACGAAACCAGAAGATTTGTGGAGACAGTACATTACAACTCATCATAATCCAGTAACTCCAGCCATAAGGAGAGAAAGGATTAGCCCTGTTCTGTCTAAATGCGTACCACTCATAACCATTCTGCCCGTACCAGGCCATAAACAGTTCGGTCAGGTAAGCAACCCCTACGATAGAACCCGTTAAGAGAATTACCTTATTCATCACATCAATATGATTTACAGTAATATAATCTTCCAATCTTAATACCTTACGGGTTACCAATAACAAGGTTTGCACCATGGCAAAACCCGAGAACACGGCACCGGCAACAAAGTAAGGCGGAAATATAGTAGTATGCCATCCTGGAATTACTGAAGTGGCGAAGTCAAATGATACAATTGTATGAACTGATAATACAAGCGGGGTACTTAAACCTGCAAGTACGAGGGATAAACTTTCATGCCGCTGCCAATGTTTGGTACTGCCAGACCAACCAAATGATAACAGCCCATACATGAACTTTCTCCACTTCAGTTTTGCACGGTCACGAACAGTAGCAAGGTCAGGTAACAATCCGCTGTACCAGAACAATAATGAAACAGTAAAATAAGTTGATATCGCAAATACATCCCAAAGCAGCGGGGAGTTAAAATTCACCCATACCGGACCACGAGTGTTAGGATAAGGCAGGATGAAAAATGCCAGCCATACACGACCCATGTGGAAGATTGGAAACTGCCCGGCGCACATGACGGCGAAAATTGTCATCGCTTCCGCTGAACGGTTAACACCTGTTCTCCAGCCTTGTCTGAATAAAAGGAGGATCGCAGAGATCAGGGTACCAGCGTGACCGATACCTACCCACCATACAAAATTGGTGATATCCCAACCCCAGCCGATCGTTTTATTAAGGTTCCACTGACCTATACCATATATAACTTCCATAGTCACCGATACCACTCCAAAAAGTAGTAGCCCAACCGCTATTAAAAAGCCCGTCCACCATAACCGGCTTGGTTTTGCTTCAATGGGACGTATAATGTCTTCTGTGATCTGGTGATAATTTTTATCACCAATCACTAATGCTTCTCTGGTTTGCGATTCGTACCTTATTGATGCCATACTACATTATGCTTTTATCTACTATCAATCTCTGAATAATATTATTTTCCATACGATTCTAGGAATGAGTCTTCTCATTCGTTGCGCTTTTTTGTTCCGGATACCTGTTATGTTGTCCTTCTTCCGATGTTAATACATCTGTGTTCCTAATTTTAACCATATAATTAATACTTGGCAAAGTATGTAATGGTTCCAGTACATAGAAGGTGCGATTAGGATTATTTTTTCTTAACTGGCTGATAGCGCTTTGCTTATTATTTACATTACCAAATTCTATTGCGTTGGCCGGACAAGCCTGTTGACAGGCTGTTTTAGCATCATCATCTTCAAGAATGCGGTTTAACTTTTTAGCATTAAGCTTTCCTGCCTGCAATCGCTGAACACAGAAAGAACATTTTTCTATTACACCACGGCTGCGTACTGTTACATCAGGATTCAATACCATCCTGGTAAGGTCATCATTCATCATAAATACCGCTTCATCCAGCTTACCTATAATGCTTTGATCCTGGTTATTAGGAAAGCTATCAGCTCCTGTATAGTCAGCCCAGTTAAAACGGCGTACTTTATATGGACAGTTGTTAGCACAATACCTTGTACCAATACAACGATTATAAATCATCTGGTTGATGCCTTCACTATTGTGATTGGTAGCTGCAACAGGACAAACGTTTTCACAAGGCGCATTTTCACAATGCTGGCAAAGCATGGGCTGAAAAATTGTCTGGATGCTTTCAGGATCTTCAGGATTGCCGCTGAAATAACGGTCAATTCTCAGCCAGTGCATTTCATGGCCACGCATTACCTCGTGCTTACCAACCACGGGAACATTATTTTCAGCATGACAGGCCACCACACAGGCACTACAACCAAAACAGCTATTCAGGTCAATAGACATACCCCATTTAATACCCGGACGCGATAACATATGTTCGGGATATAAAGTGCCCTCTTTATCAAACTTTTCCAGTCCACCCCATGGTTTTAATTCTTCTTCTCTTTCTTCCAGAATTTCAGCCGGATGCTGCATAAATTCTTTCAACGTCATTTCTTTTACTACCTCATGACGGCCTTCATAGGAATAATGTGATTGCGTAATAGCCATCCGGTACTTTTCGCCGGTTGCTGTAACATTAACAGCACCCACAACAAAATCCGTAGTAGCACCATTAAAATTTACAAGGCTAAAAACGTTCTGCCCTACCCCAGCAGCTGCCCGGCCAATGTTTTTTTGCGTATTCTCCTCTTTAGCACTTTTTCTTCCATAACCTACTGCTATCGCAACAGTCTGGTTATTCATGCCAGGAACAATAAGAGCAGGTAAAATAAATTGTTTACCTCCTACTGTAATTTTTACTTCCGGCTTTTCGGGGCGTACTTCATAATTATCTGCCTGCCGGCGTTGGTTAATATCAATATCGAATAATTTTTTTCCAAGTGCCGGGGACACCATAACAAAGTTATCCCATGTTGCTTTTGTGATGGGATCCGGAAGCTCCAACAACCAGGGGTTATTAGATTGTTTACCGTCACCCATGGCAACATTCTGATAAAGGATCAATTCAAGATCGCCACCTTTTTTTATTTCTGACACTGCAGTAATTGCAGCGGCTGTACCGGCACTGTTGAAAGACCCCGATGTAGAGGAATTAGCGCCAGTTGTTGCAGGTTCAATAACTCCATCCTGCAAGGCTTTATCGTAAGCCTCAAGACTGCCCAGTTTACCCATCCAGTATTGCTTAAAATAAGCATCATAAGTGGCAGTATTGCCACTCCATTTTAACAATGAATCCTGGAACTGTCTTGTTTTAAACAAAGGCGGAATAGTGGGCTGCATCAAACTGAAATAACCGGGCTTTAGTTCCGCATCACCCCAGCTTTCCAGGTAATGATGGGAAGGAATTACATATTTACAAAGTTCAGTGGTTTCACAAACCCTTTCATTAAATGACACTGAAACTTTTACTTTCTTAAGTCCTGTTTTAAAACTTTCTGCATTATAATAATCATAAGCCGGATTGGCATCATATACTAACAATGTTCCTATTTTACCGGCATTCATATCACTAACCAATACTCCCATTTCACTGTCTATACCCTGCTTTGTTAAAAAAGGTTTAGACCGGATAATAGTAGTTCCTTCGGCTCCGATTGCCTCGTTGATTGCATTAACAATCACCTGAATATGTGGATTATTTACGCCGCAAATAACCAATCCTTTACCTCTATTAGCAACTAAATCCTTAGCTACTTTCTGAATACCTTTAACTAATTTTTCGCTGCTTAAACCTCCCACTGGCTGACCATTTATTGCATTAAGCAAAGCGACAGCTATACTTCCCGTTTCAGAGGGCTTGTGTGTAAAACGTTCATCGGCACTTGCTCCCGTCATGCTCATCATGCTTTCAAACTGGTAATGCTTGCTCATGGTGGCATTCTTTTCTTGGATCTTTCTTGTCTTGCTATAATCCCGCTGGAATTCTATCGGGCTTAACCAGGTTCCAAGAAAATCCGCACCAAGACTTACCACCACTTTGGCCTCGTCAAATTTATAAGAAGGTATTGACCTGCTACCATAAGAGGTTTCATTTGCTAGTAGTAAGCCGCTATATGAAATAGCATCGTATTGAACATGACGGCTTCCCGGAAACTTAGCCAGGAATTCGGTGATAATTTGTTTAGCGCTTGGGGAGTTAATAGTGCCTGTTAATAGCACAAGCGGGGTGCCGGCGGTACTTGCAATAGCACCGGCGACCATTTTATCAAAAGCGTCGAAAGTGCTTACTTCTTTTCCATCAGCTAATGGATACCTCAAACGTGCGGTATCATAAAGATCAAGAACTGAAGCCTGTACACGAGCCGATGTACCGCCTTTCGTAATGGAAGACATGGAATTACCTTCCAGCTTGATTGGCCTTCCATCTCTTACTTTTGCTATTACTGGCACAACATCTCCACCGGAAACATAAGTGGTAGCATAATAATTAGCTTCGCCTGGTAATAAATCCTGGGGTTTGTTCAGGTAAGGTATTGATCTTCTCACCGGCATTTCGCAACTGGCCACAGCCATAGCGGCTACAGTGCTAAAGCCAAGATATTTTAGAAAATCCCTGCGTGGAGTTGCTTCTTCTAACAATCCTTTTCCATCGAGATCTTCAAATGGCAAATCCGATTTAAATTCTTCTTCCCCATTCCTCTTATGCTCATCTGAGTTAGTGAACTCACCAAAACTTTGCCAGTATTTTTTTTGCTCCATAGTTATTAGTTAACAGGTGTTAGTTGGCATTTGATAACCAACAGCCGCATTGATTTTAATAATAAAGCCATTCATTCAGGTATTGCAAACAGCCTACTGATTAATAATGGCATTTCTGGCATTCTGTTCCTCCGATCTTCTCTACCGTGATACTATCTGAGGGGTTCTTTTTAATATCTTCATGAAACTTCTCGTAAATACTGTAAAATTTATTACTAGTAAACTGAACTTTAGTTTCCCGATGACAGTTTACACACCATCCCATGCTTAAATCAGCAAACTGATATGCCTCATCCATTTCTGTAACAGGGCCATGACACGTTTGGCATTGTACTTTTCCAGCAATTACATGTTGAGAGTGGTTGAAGTATACATGATCAGGTAAGTTGTGAATTCTTATCCATTCCACCGGCTTACCGGGTTTGGAATAACTTCTGCCATCCCAGCCTGCATATTCGTATAACTTTTTTATCTCTGCAGTTCCATTAATTTCCGTACCATCTTCTGCGAATAATTTTCCTGCACTGCCACTATATTCACTTATGTTCATATGGCAGTTCATACAAGTAATTACAGAGGGAATATTTGCGTGCTTTCCCTCCTGGGCTCCGCCATGACAGTACAAACAACTGATCTGGTTTTTGCCTGCATGTACCTTGTGAGAGTAATAAATAGGTTGAACAGGCTGGTAATTCTTTGTGCGTCCCAGGCCAATAGCACCCTGGATAGTATAGTATCCCCCTATAACAAAAATGATAAGAGTAATTAAGTAAATGTAAGCTTTGTTCCTGTAAAAAGGAACCGGTTCTTCAGCACGAACGCCTTCCACATCATCAGACAATTTTTTAAGATTGCTGTTAACCTGTAATAGTATAAGAGCTATTACCGCCATAATTAAAGTGAGGATACCAAAGAGTAATGAATTGTCTTCAGATTGGGCTTTTTCATCCTGTGTACCACCACCACCGCCTGCTCCCGTATCTGTTTTAGGAGCCGCTGAAGCTTTAACAACATAATCTGCAATTGCGTCAATATCCTTATCCGATAAGGTTGGAAACGCAGTCATCATCGCATTGTATTGTGCCTTCAATCCTTGGGTATAAGGATCTTTTGCCATGTATGCACTGGGATTGTGAACCCAAGCATACAATTGCTTTCTGTCTGGCCACGGGCCTCTCTCAGTAAAACCCGCCAGAGCCGGACCTACCAAAGCTTTTTTTAGTGCATGACAACTTCCACAATTAGACCGGAATAATGCTGCACCATCCTGCGCCAGTATATTATTTTGGGTGGAGAAAATTGTAACAAAAAGCAAACAGGATAATAACTTTCTAACATTCGGTCTACAATGAATCATATACTCAGAGATATCGGTTAACAGATGGAAAACTATCCGAGGTCGGTTGCAAAAATAAGGCAGGATTTTAACATAATATCAACATTGAGTATTTTTTTTTTCCTTTGCTGGGCCTGCATTTCAGCGAATTATAATAGATAACGATTTAATATTGCCTTGTTTATGTCAACAAAAATTTCATAACACATACTCAAAAATAACACTCATTTATTACCGTAATTTCATCAGCTTTTATAAATAAGTTATTGCTATCAGCCATCAGCTATCAGCTATCAGCTATCAGGAGAAAACCTATTATGTGTTGATTGCCTGATTGCTGATAGCTGACGGCTGATAGCAATTTATAACGTGATATCTGTATCAATTAAAATAGGTTTGTCATTATGTTTAAGCGGCTGCAACAAAAATGGAAGGTTAGCGGAACACAAGTATTCCTTATTCTTTGCGTATTTGCCATTACCGGAACAGTTACTGCATTTATAACAAAGCAAGTTACTACATGGATGACTCTTGACGCTTCATCAGCCTGGTATTGGATTATAAAATTACTGGTATTGATTTTTGGATACCAGTTTATAATATTGATCGTTGCTATTCCTTTTGGTCAATTCAGGTTTTTCTGGAATTATGAAAAGAAGATCCTCCGCTGGTTTGCCAGACTACTTGGTACAAAACATTAAAGCTGGAATGTTTTTATTTTACCACTGCCCTGCTGTAGTTTTGACGATGCATAAAATTGCCATTTTTGCCTCAGGCACAGGAACCAATACCCAGAAAATTATTGACTTCTTCCGCATGCATCCATCTGTTAAAATCGTACTGATTGTTTCAAATAAGCCTGAAGCAGGCGTTTTAAGTATCGCAAAGAATGAAAACATACCATCCCTGTTATTGGATAAAGAAAAATTTTTTCGTGGCAATGCTTATGTTAATGAATTACAGAAGCAGGGCATAAGTTTTATAGTGCTTGCAGGCTTTTTATGGAAGATACCCACTCATTTAATCAGAGCTTACCAGAACAGAATGATTAATATCCATCCGGCTCTATTGCCCGCTTATGGTGGAAAAGGAATGTATGGAAATTTTGTTCATGAAGCTGTAATCAAGGCAGGGGAAACCAAAACCGGCATTACCATTCATTATGTTGATGATCAATATGATCATGGCCCGATAATTTTTCAGGCCAGCTTTCCAGTTGATAAAAACGATACGGCTGAAACTGTAGCACAGAAAGTTCATTTACTGGAATATAGTCATTATGCAAAAGTTATCGAAAAGGAACTCAGCCGGATTTGATTGTTTTATAAGTGGGTTTGCAATTTGCCGTTGATACCTTACTACTGTGTTTCATTCTTAATTTGTTAAATCATTCCTTTGCCTACTTACTATTAGTTTAGATAATGTATCATTACAATTGAAAAAAATTAATTTTTGTTTACTGTTCGCTGTTTTAGACTCCTGATCCCAATTTTTAGTTTGTTGCTGGCAGGCAATGATTCCTTTTGTCAGGTAACCGTTAGAGGGTCTGTTTACGATATGTCGAAAACGCGTCCCTTGGCTGGGGTTAGTGTGATGAGTACTTCAGGCATGGGTACTGCAACGAACGATCTTGGTAATTACACTATTGAAGTAAATGAAAATGATTCCATCTATTTTTCCTACCTGGGAAAGCCCACAGTAAAATTTGCCGTTAAAACCATGACAAATTTAAGCGGTTTTGATATTTCGCTCCATGTACAAACCAATATTCTGCCTGAATATCGGGTAATGCCCCCAAGTTATAAATTCGACTCTGCTCAAAACAGGGAAGATTATGCAAAGGTTTTTAATTATAAAAAACCAGGTCTGGGAATTTCAACCAGCCCGATGGGATCAGGTGGCGCCGGCGTTGGACTGGATCTCGACCAGCTCATAAATGTATTCCGGTTCAGAAAAAATAAAAGCATGCTTGGATTTCAGCGCAGGCTAATAGAAGAAGAGGAAGATAAATTTATTGACCACCGGTTTAGTAAAACACTGGTAAGAAAAATAACTTCACTCACCGGAACAGACCTGGACAGATTTATGAAAATTTACCGGCCTACTTATGAGTTTACCCAGGTTAGCAGTGAATACGAATTCTATTCCTACATTAAGCAGGCATTTTTAAAGTACCGGGCAATATTTCCTGCGCAGTAACTATCGGCAATCAGCTTTCAGCAAAACAGGCAGTCTACACATCCGTGTTTTATACTATCTTACAATCTTAGAATTACAATCTATAAAAACATGAAATCAATATTTGCCAGTTTGTTTTATTTTTTCATCTTTTGTCAGTTTACATTTTCTCAAACCAACACCATAAGTTTCATACCGCTTAAAACAGGTGTTGCTGAAGCAGCTCATATGTCTTCCGAAAGGGTGCAACGGATAGACAATATTTTACAGCAGTATGTTGATAGCGGACGGATGAATGGCGCGGTGGCACTTGTAATACGGAATGGAAAAGTTGCTTATTATCAGGCTTTCGGATACAATGATGTTGTAAAGAAAATCCCATTGAAAAAAGAGGGCATCTTTCGCATGGCTTCTCAAACTAAAGCCATAACAAGTGTGGCCGTAATGATGCTATACGAAGAAGGTAAGTTTTTGCTCGACGAGCCGGTTTCAAAATATATTCCTTCTTTCCGCAAACCAGTGGTACTTGATAAATTTAATCCTGCAGATACCAGCTATACCACCATTCCGGCAAAGAGAGAAATAACTATTCGTGACTTACTTACACATACCTCAGGCATTGGTTATGCGCAGATAGGCTCAAAAGAATTTAATGCTATTTATGCTAAAGCAGGAGTAATCTCAGGCATTGGTGTTGATAAATATATTTTGGGCGATGTTATCAAAACCTTGGGCTCATTACCTCTTGTACATCAACCCGGAGAAAAATGGACTTATGGATTGAATGTTGATGTTCTGGGCTACCTGGTTGAAGTGGTTTCAGGGTTATCGCTGGCAGAATTTTTCAAGCAAAGGATATTTGATCCGCTGGGAATGAAGGATACCTATTTTTATCTTCCTAAAGATAAACAGGACAGGTTGGTTGAATTGTATACAGAAGATTCTGTAACTGGTAAAGCTGTCCGGATGCCTGTAAAGACTGGAATCAATGGTGAGTTTATAAGCGATTATCCTAACACAAAGGGAACTTACTACTCCGGTGGTGGAGGTTTATCAGGAACCATTTATGATTATGCGATTTTTCTGCAAATGATGCTGAACGGTGGTGAATATAATGGCAAAAGAATTTTATCACGCAATACCGTTCGTATGATGACCATGAACCAGATCGGGGATTTAAACCAGGGTAATAAAAAGTTCGGATTAGGCTTTGCAGTCACCACCGAAAAAGCCAGCGGCGTATTACCTACTCCTGAGGGCGTATATGAATGGGGCGGTATGTTTGCCACTACATACTGGGTTGACCCTAAAGAAAAAATGGTGGCTTTGTTATACAGGAATATTTACCCGACTCATTACGGGAACCTAAGCGATTTGTTTAAAGTGCTGGTGTACCAGGCAATAAATGATTAAGAACTTGCTTTCAGCCGTCAGCTTTCAGCTATCAGCTACAAGCAAAGAATGCCCTCCATTAATGCCTGATGCCAAAACCTAATTTATTATATTAATGCTTTATAATGGATCAACTTACTTTAGGAATAGGAACGCGGCTTCAACATACGGCTTATGGGCCTGGAGTGATCGTAGGCGTTAAATATGCCACTTACCTGATATCATTTATTTATCATGGCATTAAAGAAATTGACAAGACAGATAACAAGCTGGAAGAGATAATTCCTGAAAATGTAACGCTGGAAATAGAAACAACATCAGCAGTGGAAAAATCTTTGCTTAAAATTTTGCGCATGTGGAATGATACGCAGGAAATCGTTTCAATCGGCGACCAGTGGATAGGCGGCACTATGTTGTTGCAACCAAAAGATGCTTCCCGCAAACCAAAGGAAATCCCGTTAGATATTTTCTTTCATAAGATAGTAATGCTCCGGGATCGTTTGCGTGTTATGGAGCAGCAGATTAATGCACATAAACAATTAAGTGATCAGGAGAAAGTAAACATGCATCAATACATTACCCGCATTTACGGTTCTCTTACTACGTTTAATGTTTTGTTTAAGAACAAAGAACAGTGGTTTGTTGGCCAGGGGGAGTAGGGATGAGGTTTGAGCTATAAGGTTAAGTGTAATTGACGTATTCGCTATCAGCCGTCAGCTATCAGCAATCAGGAGGAAACTTAATATACATTAATCTGCTGATGGCTGATAGCTGACGGCTGATAGCAAAAGCGACATTTTATGCTTGACACGACACTAGCAAATTGATCATTTAAATGCAGGTTAACAAGCAATACCCACTAAACAAATCATAAATATCTTTTTGAAACCTCATACCTCATACCCCCCACCTCGTACCTCAACCAAAGCCATGATACTTGCAGCAGGGTTAGGAACAAGACTTAAACCATGGACGGATCATCACCCTAAAGCTCTTGCGGAAGTGAATGGAAAGTCTTTGCTGCAAAGAAATGTTGAATACCTTCAGCAATTTGGAATCAGGGAGGTAATCGTTAATGTGCACCACTGTGCAGATCAGATCTGGGAAGCCATTGAAATAAATAAAGGTTGGGGAAGCATTATCAGTGTTTCTGACGAGACAACAATGGTACTTGAAACCGGTGGAGGACTTAATAAAGCTTCCTGGTTTTTTGATAATGGTGATTTTGTACTTATGAATACTGATGTGCTTACTAATTTAAACATAGCATCAATGATACAATACCACTGTGTGCATTGTCCTCTGGCTACTCTTGCAATTACCAACAGAGAAAGCTCGCGCTATTTTTTATTTGATGATAACAGCAACCTGTGCGGCTGGGAAAATATAAAGACAGGTGAAGTAAAGCTTAGCAAAAGCGTAGAAAAAACCCATCGGAAAGCATTCAGTGGAATCCATATTATTAACCCTTCCATTTTTTCAAAAATTTCCTTGCAGGGTAAATTTAGTATGGTGGATCTTTATCTTGAACTTGCAAAAACCAACCAGATTAAAGGTTTTGATCACTCTTCTTCAATCTTTATAGATGTAGGCAAACCAGAGTCAATTGTTCAGGCTGAACAATTATTTCATTAAGTGCTATCAGCCATGACTACGCTGATGAATTTATAAATTGTCAAAAATATAAAACAGCGGTGATTCTTCCAGCACAATGCGTTTACCTGCTCCTTCTTTGTTTTGCCATTTAACCAATCGGATAAATCCATCACAGATTTCAATACCGGTTATATCTCCATCACTAAAGCAGCAACATCCGGTATTAAAATAACTTGGATGAGCCATAGTTTTTAAAAACTTCTTACCGGCATATTCCTGTTCTCTTTTTTTTAAATCCGCTTCGAGCGTTGCAACTGCAACCTGGTTATTTTCGGCCCGGGCTTTTAATAGCTGTTTGTTTATACGATCGATATGGTCTAAAGAAGCAAAAACCGGTTTATGCGTGTGGCCGGATATGAATATGATATCCTGTTGTGTTGAGCTCCAGTCATACATAATAATATTATGTTTATTTACCAGCTCGAACGAATCAGAAACACTGTCAAGACGTATTTCAAGGTAGCGTTGAATGGGCGTCCAGATAGCTGCTATTACCCATTTGCTAAAAGCATTCCCATCACTTTTCATGTCGCCCTGGTGGCCATGTGTAAGGAAAATGGAAAATGTTTTGTTATTATAAATAGTTTGTAGCAAGACAGCTTCAAATACTTTTAAATTCTCTCCAAAAACAGGTTTGAGATAAGTGTTTTGTTGGGGTGCATATTTCCATTCCAGGTCATGGTTTCCAAATATCCTGTAATACCTTTCCTTTAAAAGAAAGGTAGCTTCCTCAAATAAAGTCAACTTGTTTTTTTCCATAACCATCTTAGGAGTAGCTTCCCATAATTCTTCACAATCTCCCAGGTTAATGAAGTAAAATTCATTCTCAAAATAATATTTTAATGCTTCCTGGTAAGTATGTGCTGCGGGAAGAAAGTCATCTGCAAGATCAGCTGCACCTTTATGCTGATCAGAAAAAATTATAAATTTACTGTTGTTGATATCAAAAGGAATAATAATGCCTTTTTCCGATTTTAAATCTTCTATATCCTTTATCAGCTGGGAAAGAGATGTAAAAACAACTTCCTTTTTTGGAGAGGAAGAAACGCTGATGGCGAACTTTGTTATTGGCTTTTGAAATAACTTTTGTAGAACTTTACGTAGCACCAGGCTTTATGATTACAGATAACAATATCCGGCAAATTACGATAAGTATATGAACACTGCTGCTTAAGATATATTCAACCGGCTAATCTTGAAAATAGTGTTCTGAAGATGGTAATACCAAATAAATTTTTTATTTTAACATGCATTTCCAAAAGTGCAAACTATAAAAAGTTAACATGGAGCCATCTGATACTGCCATCGGTACTAAATTAAAATGGAGGTTTTGGATATGTTTAAGTGGAGCGGTTATATTTTATTTTTGGATGAAACATTACCTGGCTCCCTTTCAATTGGGCGAAATTGTACAATACGAAATGGCGAAAACTACAGATACAGCAGCTTCTCTTGTACGTCTCTGGACACAAGATGGTAAAATAGATAAAGTTTTAAAAAGCATTTATATTGATTACTTTTTCATTGTAATTTATTGCCTGGCTATCAGTACTGCCTGCCGGTTTATGTGTACCCTCACAAAAAATAATATACTTATAAAGGCAGGGATTTTTTTTTCATACTTTATTTTTGCAGCTGGCTTGTTTGATGTAATTGAAAACATCGCTATGTTGAAAAGCCTGCAGCAGGCTGTTACCTATTCAAATGTAAGTTTGGCTTATAAAATGGCCATTAGTAAGTTTTCCATTATACTGATGGCCTTATTTTTTATTGCAGTATGTTTTATGTTCTGGCTATTGAGTGCTGTTCCCCGAAAAGAAACAAGCTGGAAACGAGTGTAAAGCTGCCTGGCTCCGGAAATAAGCTTTAAGCTTATCTTGCGTTTTATCTATTGCCAACCATGTTATGTAGTGTTATGTTATTTTATTTTAATTTGACGTACCTGCTATCAGCCGTCAGCTATCAGCTATCAGGAGGAAACTTATTACACATTGATCTGCTGACTGCTGAAAGCTGACGGCTGATAGCAATACTGTATTTTCTTAACAGTAAAATTGAACCAAAAGGTGGATTTTATTATTAATATTGATTAATAATACTAATCAATGAAAACTTATAAGATCGCTATAGGAATCGCTTCAACATTAGCCATTGGATTTTTGGTTTACCAAATCAGGAAAACCAGTTTTGAAAGAAAACTTATAAACATTTCTGATGCAGGATATGAAACAGCCTTTGATGTATTATATCCAAAAAAAACTAAATGGTATAAAAGAAATTGATTACCGGTATAATTTCTTTATACCTTTCATTTCTTACATTGTTAAAGCAATAAATGTCAATGGTACTTCGAATCTCTGCAATGCATAGGTCTCGATAAAATTTCTATGTATCATCTTGAAAAAAATGCATTTATAAATTAAGGTGCATTCACTGAAAGCATCATTGCCCTTACATCCCTAATCAATAAAATCTCTATGTCTAATATTATTATTATACTTTTTATAATATTGATTTTTTTAACAGGCATTATAGTATGGTTTATGCAACGTGCTGTTACAGGCAATAAGCTTATAACTATTGCTGAAAGGCTACAGGAACAAGCAAAGGCTTTTTCCATACTACATCAGGATCATAAAACCCTTCAGTCTGAAAAGGAATCGCTGATTGAACAATGCGCTAAAGCTGAAAGCCAGCTAAGCTTTCTTCAGGAGCAGTACCATCTTTCCAAACGTTATCAAAAGGAAAATGAATTACTTCAAACGCAGCATGCCATGTTTAAAGCTAAATACCAGGCGGCGGAAGAAAAACTGCAACATCAAAAAAAAGATATGGAACGGTTGGGCGACCATTTCAAATTTGAATTTAATAATTTAGCCCAGACCATCCTGGAAGAAAAAAGTGAAAAATTTACACTGTTGAATGAAGAAAAGTTGAATGCTATTCTTACACCGCTGAAAACTCAACTTGGTGAGTTTAAACAAAAAGTTGAAGATACTTACGATAAAGAAAGCAAAGAACGCTTTTCCCTTGGTAAAGAAGTTCAGCGACTGATAGAAGCAAGCCAGCAGGTAAGTTTGGAAGCTAATAACTTAACCACCGCTCTTAAAGGCAACAATAAAATACAGGGCAACTGGGGAGAAATGATTTTGGAAAGCCTCCTTGAAAACAGCGGACTTAGTAAAGGCCGTGAATATTTTCTACAGGAATTCATTAGGGACAATGCAGGAAATATTCTTAGAGATGAAAATGGTAAAGGGTTACAGCCTGATGTTACCATATTGTATCCTGACCAGCGAAAAGTAATCATAGATTCAAAAGTATCATTGCTGGCATGGGAACAGTATATTGTTAGCATTGAAAGTGATTCACAGAAAAAGTGGATATCAGAACATGCCCGGTCTATCCGTGCCCACATTGATGGGTTGAGCAGGAAGAATTACCCTAAATATGCATTGGCTTTAGATTATGTATTGCTTTTTATACCCATTGAACCTGCGTTTTTGGAAGCGGTTAAAACAGACCTGCTACTATGGAAATATGCTTATGATAAAAAGATACTGTTGGTGAGTCCTACCAATTTATTTTCAGTGCTAAAAATAATTGCTGATTTGTGGAAAGTAGAACAACAAAACAAGCATGCCATAGAAATAGCAAACAAAGCAGGTAACCTGTATGATAAGTTTTCCGGCTTTATGGATAACCTTGAAATTGTTGGTAAAAGATTAGGAGAAGCTCACCAGGCTTATGATGCTGCATTTAAACAACTTTCAACCGGGAAAGGAAATATTATCAACCGGGTGGAAGAGCTTAAAAGAATGGGCGCCAGCGCTCAGAAGCAATTATCTGACAAGGTGCTGCAGGATGCGGGGGAAGAGTAAGCGGTTACTGGCTCTGGAGGTATTATAAAGGTGTTTTAGTTTGTCAAAAGTGGAACAACCTGTGAGGTTTCTAAAAACCTCACAGGTTTGAAATACAACAGGTAGTACACTTATTCAAAACCTGTGAGGTTTTTAGAAACCTCACAGGTTGTTCCTGATCATTGAATATTATTTACATCATCATCTTAATCTTAATCTTAACCTGCCAATGCCGGATGTGGAACATTCAAGCCCAATACCTCACTGGTGTAACTTCGTGTTTCTTCACAAAGTTTTTCATCCCTGGCAAGAGACTGGCCGTATGATGGAATCATTTCTTTTAACTTGTTCTGCCATTCCGGTGTGTTTATCTTGTTCTTAAAACAAAGTTTTAATAAGTTAAGCATAATTGAAACTGCGGTGGAAGCTCCGGGTGAAGCTCCCAGCAATGCAGCAATTGATCCGTCGGAGGCGTTCACTATCTCTGTTCCGAATTCGAGTATGCCTCCTTGCTCTTCATCTTTTTTAATTACCTGAACACGTTGGCCGGCTGTTTCCAGCACCCAGTCTTCCATTTGCGCGGTAGGAACAAAATCTTTCAGCGCTTCCAGCCGGTCTTCTGGCGACTGGCGCACCTGGTCTATCAGGTATTTTGTTAGCGGGATATTGTGAATACCGGCAGCCACCATCGGAATAATATTATTAGCCTTGATAGATAGTGGCAGGTCTAAAAAGGAGCCGTTTTTAAGAAACTTTGTAGAGAAGCCTGCATAAGGACCAAAGAGCAGGGCTTTTTTTTCATTAATAATCCTGGTATCAAGATGGGGAACCGACATTGGCGGAGAACCAACTGCCGCTTTTCCATATACTTTAGCCTGGTGTTTTGCTATAATTTCGGGATTATTGCATGTCAGCCATTGTCCGCTAACCGGGAATCCACCAAAACCTTTGCTTTCAGGAATACCCGATTTTTCAAGCAGCGGAAATGCACCACCACCGGCCCCTATAAAAACAAAGTCTGTCAGCAGCTTCCTGCTCTTTTTTGTAGACATATCCCTAACCTTAATTTCCCACTTTCCATCATCCTGCTGGGTAAGGTCGCGAACCTCGTGATGAAAATGCAGCGTTACGCCAGGCCGTTTCTTCAGGTAATTAAATATAGAACGGGTAAGCGAACCAAAATTTACATCCGTTCCCATTTCCATTCTTGTAGCTGCCAGCTTTTCAGAAGCATCACGCCCTTCCATTACAAGCGGCATCCAGTTTGAAAGCTGAGCCGGGTCTTCAGAATACTGCATCTCCTTAAAAAGATGAGAAGCAGTAAGGGCAGTAAACCTTTTACTGAGATATTGGACATTATCTTCACCCCATACAAAACTCATGTGAGGAATGCTTCTAATAAAAGTTTCCGGCAACGAAACAAGCTGTTTCTGTATCAAGTAAGCCCAAAGCTGGCGGGATTCTTCAAAAGATTCTGCAATACTGATGGCTTTAGTAATGTCTATGGATCCATCTTCCTGTTCTGGTGTATAGTTTAATTCGCAAAAGGCAGAATGACCGGTTCCTGCATTATTCCATGCATCAGAACTTTCTGCGGCGGCTACATCAAGCCTTTCAAAAATTTCGATAGTTATATCAGGTTGTAATTGTTTTAGTAGAATTCCCAGAGTGGCGCTCATAATTCCTGCGCCTATCAGCACTACATCGTGATCGTTAGGATTATTACTTTTTTTCATAAATAAATTAATAAATGCAAATAACAGGCTATTGTTTTGATTAGTGGGGAAGATGCAGTTTTAATGCCAGCCTGATTGTAGTTGTTATCTATTGATTTGACAGATACATTAAACAGTTTGATTTATCTTATATATTTGCGTCCGGTTAAATTATCGGGTATGTGTTTGCTGACTATCATGGGTTCATCATCATTACCGGTTGACATTTAACTATTCATTAACCGCGTAAAAAATACTTTTGCCACTCATACAATAATTCATGAAGAAACTATTTCTGCTTATCTCTATAATCGGATGCTCTGTTATTGCCTTTTCTCAAACTGACTCTTTATCTCCTAAACCACCTGCAATTAAAAAAGACTGGAGCAAAGTTAACATGAGTAATCGTTCTAACGATCACCTTGTGATACAGGTTGGATATGATAAATGGGCAGGCAAGCCTGATAGTATTAAAACCAAAGGCTTTGCACATAGCATTAATGTTTACTTCATGCTTGACTTTCCCTTTAAAACAGATCCCCGTTTTAGCGTAGGATTAGGAGCTGGCATATCAGGAAGCAGTACCTATTTTAATAAGACTATTGTAGAAGTAGCGGGTTCGGGCACGAAATTGAATTTTCGAAATGTTGCGGATTCTAATTATTTTAAGAAGTTCAAGCTGTCAAATGTATATGCTGAGGTTCCTGTTGAATTACGATTTGCTCCTGATCCTGAACATAACAGCAATAGCTGGAAATTTGCATTAGGTGCAAAAATTGGAACAATGATCAATGCCCACACAAAAGGAAAAACACTGTTGAATAAATCAGGAAGTACAATCAATGCATATACCCGTAAGGAAAACTCCAGGCGCTTTTTTAATAGCACCCGTCTTGCAGGTACAGCAAGGGTCGGCTACGGAGTATTCAGCCTTTTCGGCGTTTACCAGATTAACAGCTTCCTGAAAGAAGGCGCCGGCCCCAATATCCATCCTTATACGGTCGGGATTGGAATTAGCGGATTGTAGTTTTAGCTATCAGCCTTCAGCTATCAGCTTTTAACTGTGTTGCGTTAGAAAATAAAGTTTATTATTGATCACTGGCTTTAAGGTTAATTGATTGATATTTTAAAGCCAGTACTTTTTAAGATGTATTTATCATTTAATATAATTTTATCGCTTTAATTTTTTGAGCTTCCTTCAAGATTATAGGTTATAGTAGTAATGGAAACAGGCTGATAGCTGAAGGCTGACAACTGACAGCCATTTTTTCTTGCATCCCTTCCTTCAACCTGCTACCTTTGTGCTCAAAATTTAATAATTGATAGAAAAGAAAAGTAATATCCAACAGGAAGTTAGGGCTGTTTTAGTAGGTGTGATATTAAAAGAGCAGACGGATGAACAGATGAAGGAATACCTGGACGAATTAGCCTTCCTGGCGGAAACAGCAGGAGCTGTAGCAGTTAAAAGATTTACACAGAAACTCACTCATGCCGATAGTAAGACCTTTGTAGGCAAAGGAAAACTGGAAGAAATAAATAATTATATCGCCGAAAGAAATATTGGGTTGATTATTTTTGATGATGAACTCACCGGATCACAGATCAGTAATATTGAAAAGGTTCTGGAAACAACTACTATCGATCGTTCAGACCTGATACTTGACATCTTTGCAAGGCGTGCTAAAACCGCCCAGGCTAAAACACAGGTAGAACTGGCACAATATCAATACCTGCTTCCGAGGTTAAAGGGAATGTGGAAACACCTGGAACGTCAGGGAGGTGGTATCGGTACCAGGGGCCCCGGAGAAACTGAAATAGAAACAGACCGCCGTATTGTTAAGGATAAAATTTCGTTATTACGAAAGCGCCTTACAGAAATAGACAAACAATCTTTCACCCAACGAAAAGACAGGGGAGAATTTATACGCGTTGCTTTGGTAGGATATACCAATGTTGGCAAATCCACTATTATGAACCTGCTAAGCAAGAGTGACGTTTTTGCCGAAAATAAATTATTCGCTACCCTGGACACCACAACGCGCAAGGTGGTTTTCGAAAACACGCCTTTCCTTCTTAGCGACACGGTAGGCTTCATCCGCAAATTGCCCCATCACCTGGTAGAAAGCTTTAAAAGTACGCTGGATGAAGTAAGAGAAGCAGATATTCTTATACATGTAGTAGACACTTCACATCCCCAGTATGAAGAGCAATTAGGCGTTGTAAATAAAACACTCCAGGATATCAAAGCTTTTGATAAGCCTGTTATCACCGTTTTTAATAAGATGGACCTGTATGAAAAAAACACTTTCGATCCATGGCTTGAAGACGGAGTAAAAGAGAATATATTAAGAGAATTAAAGGAACGATGGGAAAGCGAAACGCACGGTAACTGTGTTTTTATTTCAGCTATCGAGAAGAGAAACATGGAAGAACTTAGAAATTGTATTCTTAGTAAAGTAAAGGAGCTGTACCAGATCCGATATCCCTATAAAGACATTTACTTTCAATAGTCAATTATATCTTGTGAATTTCCTGAAAAATAAATTTATGGAAGAATATAGCTGGCATAAGATAGCAGAAAGTGAGCGGGAAATTCTTTTTAATATAAATAATATTGCGGTGATACAGGTTAATGGAAAGACGATGTCGTTGGGCAGATACCTGGGTAATTTCTTTGCTTTCGCTTATAAGTGTCCGCATGCAGGCGGCATCTTGTCAGACGGATGGATAGATCCTAAAGGAAATGTTGTTTGTCCGGTGCATGGGTATCGCTTTAATATGCAAAATGGCAGGAATGTTACTGGTGAAGGATATAATCTTAAACACTGGCCAGTTGAAAACAGACAGGATGGAATTTATGTTGGAATAGAAGAAGGGTTGCTTAACGGGCTATAGCATCTCAAGATAATAGCCACAAAGTCACGAAGGCACAAAGAAATAAGTAACTTGGTATTGCATGGAGATTACAAGATTGTCATCTGAATTTTCTCCTCTTCCAACAAAGGTTTGATGGTGTTAAAGTTTTCTATCAGCCTGTTTAATATGGAAGGTATCATTTCCAACTGTATATTTAGCCGGGCCATGCGTTCTATATCGATAATGTCCTGCATCATTTCATGTAATTGTAACAACTCGATACTACTTTTTAATATCCGGGCATTAATAATCACTTCATCCCATGATTCCAATAAAAGAGCTGTTTGAATTTTATTTAGAAGGGCTGGTGTATTCTCCACAAACATACCAAGCACTTCACTGGCTTGCAGCTTAGGCATCATTTTATAAAGGTTGTTGAAATCGTAGGGCGCTATAGATATCAGTGGCTTGCGGTTTGAAGGAGAAGCCAGGGCTTTCTTTAAATTTTCATTAAGGAACTTACTTATAGTAATAAAAAGTTCGGCAGGCTTAAAAGGTTTAGACATATAATCATTCATACCAGCCTCAAAACATTTTATTCTTTCGTCTCTTAGCACACTTGCTGTCATAGCGATGATGGGTGTTTGTAACATCAGGTTTTTACGGATGTAAGTGCTTGCCTGAAATCCATCCATTTCCGGCATTTGCAGATCCATTATAATCAGGTCAAAGTTAGTGTCTGCCTGCGCTTCCAGCAATTCAACAGCTTCCCTTCCGTTGTTGGTAATTGTTGTAAGAATACCCGCTTGTTTCAGCGTAAAAGAGATTACCATCTGGTTGATTTCATTATCTTCCACTATCAGTATTTTTTTCCCTCTTAAAGCTTCTTTATCTATAACCTGCTTTTCTTCCGCTTTTTGTAAAACCTCTGCACGAACATTTTTGTATGGAATAGTAAACCTGAAAGTGGTGCCCTTATCCACAATACTGGAAACCTCGATAGTACTATTCTGAAGCTGGATCAATTGTTTTGTGATGGATAATCCAAGTCCTGTTCCGCCAAACTTGCGGGTAGTATCCACGGTCGCCTGGGCGAAGCTTTCAAAAATATAACTTATCTTATCTTCAGCGATCCCAATTCCTGTGTCTTCAATGGAAAATTCCAGTGTGCAGTTGTCATTACCAGAAATAAATGAGACAATAAACTTAACATAACCTTTATGAGTGAACTTTATAGCGTTACTAAACAGGTTGGACAATATTTGTGAAAGCCGGTAAGGATCGCCTATGAGCATTTCAGGAATATCAGGATGAATATCAGTAATAAGCTCCACATTTTTTTCTTTCATTTTAATCCGGAACGGTGCAATTACTGTTTCTATCACATTAGTTATATTAAACTCAATGGATTCAATGGTCATTTTTCCTGCCTTGATTTTGGATAAGTCAAGGATATCGTTGATCAGGAACAGCAGGTTCTCTGAAGAGTGCCTGACAATATGAAGAAAGCGTTCCTGTTCTGAATCAATGGGTGTTTGTAAGAGAAGGTTTGTCATACCGACAATGCCGTTCATAGGAGTACGTATCTCATGGCTCATATTTGCCAGGAATTCACCCTGAAGCTTTTCCGCATTTTCTGCATCTTTGCTTGTTTCCAGCAGGTGCCTCTGGTATTGCACTCTTTCAGTTATATCCGTAGCTATCCCGCTGATTGCAAATATGTTTCCTGATTGATCAAGCAAAGGAAATTTCACCACCATCAGGTTCTGTACATGACCTTTATTATTGATGGTCTCTTCCAGTTCCATCGGCTGCCTGGTTTGAATCACTTTTTCATCGGCTTCCTTATACCTGTCAGCGTTTTCTTTAGTATCTATATGGTAGTCTGTTTTGCCGATTAGTGACTCGCCGTTGCCAAAAGCTTCTTTAAAACGTTTGTTTACCAGGATGTATTTTCCTTCCAGATCTTTTATAAAAATCATCAGGGGAGTATTGTCCAGAATAGACTGCAGCCGGAACTCATATTCTTTACGTTCTAATTCTACTTTATGCAATGCAGCCTCAGCCATTTTTTTGAGATGAATATCTTTTACTACGCACTGAAATCCGATAATGTCATTATTCTCATAGATCAAAACACTGTCCTGTTCTAACCATTTTTCATCACCCGACTTAGTAATAACCAGGAATTCGATACAGGCTTCTTCCAGCCTGTTTACGAACTGTTTGGTGTAATGGTCTATTAATTTGGGCAGATGGGAAGGCTCCACCAGAAAAGAAAAACTTTTATTAAGAACTTCTGTGTCTTTATAACCAGTAAGAAATTCGATCCTATGATTTACGAAAGTGAAATCTCCTTTAAGGTTGGTAGTAAACATCACCACACCTGCATCTTCAATAAGCCGGCGATATTTTGTTTCGCTTTCTAATATGGATAGTTCATTTACTTTCCTGCGCGCTTCATTCTTTTTCAGTTGCAAAACCACCATCAAAGCAAAGACTATATAACAAAACCCTCCCATGATACTGATGAAAAGCCTGTTTTTAGATTCTATTTTATTGTTTTGAATTCTCTGAATCAGCATCTGTTGCTCATTTGCTAACATAACAGCCAATTCCTGTTTAATAGAATCTATTAATAATCTATCTCTTATGCCCGGCGTTACGTAACCCGTTTTACCAGAGCCATGAGTTTGACTAAAAGACCTTTGCCAGTCAATTAGTTCATTAGTCAGAATTTTTATCTTGTCAATAGCTGCTTGTTGAACAGCATTACCGGCAGTGAGTTGTTTGGTATATTTAAGCTGTTGCTGCAGAACCGATATATTTTTACTGATGTCCCTGGCGGAATTCGTTTTATCATCGATCAGCCAGCCTCTGAAATCTGACTGAAGTTCGGCGACAGTAGTAGAAATAGTACTGATACTGTTGATTGTTATATGAGTATATTCAATCCGGTCCGTTGCATTATCCAGTCTTTTACCGGAAGTATAAGTCATCCAGGTGAAGTAACTAATGGCACTTATGGCCAGCAGCAAAAATAAATGATGCCTGTATTGACTTTTCATCAAGGAATTGGAATTACGATGTTTATAACGCAGTTTCTGCAAATAAATTACCCTTATAGGATGGAAGGATGTCAGGTCTCTTGTGTTTGAAGAACTTTATAAAACAACAAAAAATTAAAAAAGGCTTTGTTGAGAAAGTAAATTCCTTATTTTTGCGCTCCCAATAAGGATACTCCTCCTTAGCTCAGTTGGTTAGAGCATCTGACTGTTAATCAGAGGGTCCCCCGTTCAAGTCGGGGAGGGGGAGCTGAAAATCAAGCAGTTATGATCGAAAGGCGTAGCTGCTTTTTTATTTGCACAGGATTTGCACAAACCAAGATTGATATTTAATATTTAAAACTCTATTACAGTTACGGCAGCGAGTCAGGTGAACTAACAGCCTTTTAGTTTTTTTGAAAAAACTTATGGCTTTAATTTTCACTATAAGTTCTTATATTATGTTAAAGTAAGATTTTCGTAAACGAAAATCTTACTTTCTAGGACTTTTGAGACAATTTTTTAAATTACAAATTGCCAAAGAGAAAAGTAACATGGCTGATCGGAAGACAATATTTAACGATGTTCCTGATTCCCGACGCCGAATTATGAGATCGATAAAGGGTTCCGAAACCAAACCTGAAAAGTTATTAAGGGGTATTCTTCAAAAACTGGGTTATAGATTTCAAAAAAATGTGAAGTCGCTTCCTGGAAAACCAGACATAGTGTTTTCAGCAAAGAAAAAAGTTATTTTTGTTCATGGATGTTTTTGGCATGCTCACTCAGCTTGTAGGCCAATATCAATAATTCCAAAAGTGAGAAGCGAGTATTGGAAGGAGAAATTTTATAAAACTATTCAGCGAGATGAAAAAACTTTAGAAGCACTTTCTAAGGCAGGGTGGTCAACATTAGTGGTCTGGGAATGCGAACTCAAGAATTTAGGTTTAACAATCGAAAAATTGGTTTCATTTCTTGGGCGAACAAAGAATAATTGACATATAAAAATTTAAGTATTTTAAGACACAGTAAATTACCTGGTAACGTAAATCGTTTTGTGGTTTTATTAAGATGTCAATTTTGGGGGATATATATCATGGTCCGAAAACTAACATTTGTGGATGTCTTTGCAGGCTGCGGTGGATTAAGCCTCGGGCTTATGCAGGCTGGTTGGAAAGGCTTATTTGCTATAGAACATGACCCTAATGCATTTCACACACTAAGTCACAACCTTTTAAAGGCCAATGCGCCAATGAGGTTTAATTGGCCAACATGGTTACCCAAAGGTCCTTTGGGTATATCGGAGGTCTTAAACAATTCAATGCGACCTTATTTACATGAATTGGCAGGTAAAGTGGATATGCTCGTTGGTGGTCCCCCGTGCCAAGGATTCTCAAGCGCGGGTAAACGCAATCCTAGCGATCCCAGAAACAAATTAGTCGAAGACTATTTAAGGCTTGTTAAAATATTAAAACCTAAAGCCGTTTTGATTGAAAACGTTCGCGGAATTACAACAGACTTTGATGACGAAGATTCCCCTAATGGTAGAATCAATTACGCCAAATGGATTACAAAGGTTTTAGGAGAAGATTATAAAGTTTCCTCTAGAGTGGTTGACACTTCAATGTTTGGGGTGCCTCAGAAAAGACATAGATTTTTTGTCATTGCCTTTAGGCAAGATATGGTAGCAGTTGATCCCACACCCTTCGATCGGATTGAGAGAAATCTACACTCCTTTTTAAAGCTTAAAGGAATTAACCGAGTGCCAGTGTCGACCAAAATGGCAATATCTGATCTGGAAATTGCTCGAAACAGCAGAGTGCAAAGCAAGGACACTAGAGGATTCGAAGAGATAAGTTATAATGGCCCGATTACAAACTACCAAACAATAATGAACATGGGTTTGATTAGGCCTTTGTCCGATACCAGACTTGCGAGACATAAGCCCGAGATAGTTAAGCGTTTCACCCAAATTATCAAACTTTGCCATAAAGATGGGCGCCTTAATGTTTCGCTTTCTCCAGAATTGCGTGCAAGTTTTGATTTAAAAAAGAGAGCTATTCGGGTGATGGACCCAGATCAACCGTCGCCAACGATCACTAGTATGCCTGATGACCTGATTCACTATTCAGAGCCAAGAGCCTTAACTGTGAGAGAGAACGCTCGTCTACAAAGTTTTCCAGATTGGTTTGAGTTCAAAGGAAAGTATACAACTGGCGGAGATCGTCGGAAGAAAGAAGTGCCAAGGTTTACTCAAGTAGCAAACGCGGTGCCGCCTTTGGCTGCAGAAGCAATAGGTCTTACCATCGCAGAAATTTTAAAAGAAATTAAGCCGGCGAAGTTCCCAAATCTTTTAAAAGTTGGTCAAAAAATTCTTGAAAGTCAAGAAGCGCAACTCTAACTTCGCGCATATTTTCAGCGGTTAGCTCGTTTCCCATCCGATCAAATAATTTTCTTGAGAAGCCGTTTTTTTGTACACGTACATGAGCAAGAATATTACGTTTAGGGGCAATGTCATTCTGGTATTTGATAATTTGGCCATCATAAGCAGTCTGTTTGTCTACTAAACTGAGAGTTTTTCTTAGCAGCCGAATTTTATCGTCGCTGGTGTACATTCCATGATGCTCACCGAGTTGATTGAAATTTGTAACCCGTCTAACTGCAGAAAGGGCTTCAATAAAGGAAGTTTGTTTAGAGTCTAGACGCTCGAAAATCAAATCTAAACATTTCTTTTTATTTGCTTCATCACAATTTTCGAATAACTTGTCTAGTGAAAGATTTATCACTTCATCAATTTCACTTGTTGCTCCCAAGACTATCCCCCGCGAATGGTCAATATCCAAAACTTTGTGTACCAAATTCTCGAATACCCCATAAACTGTGTCAATCAAATCGGGCCTATATGCAGCATAAATTCCTTGAATTTGACGAGCAGCCACCATTTCTTTCAACCTTGCGGAAGTGTGAGCAGAATAGAAAACGACATCCTTGAAAGGCATAATCTGCTTTACCTCTACTAAACCCTCATCCCCTTTTTTCCCCGGTCCTAAGTCATAATCCATTAAAATTAGGTCAATATGATCGCCATAAATGTCATCGGATAAGAAGGTTCTTGCTTTATCTACTGATGACGCAAACTGAACACAAAGCCTAAAGCCTTCTTTTCTAAGAGCAAAGCTTATACGTTCCAGCTGTGACTTAACATTGTCCTGATTGTCTTCCACCCAAAGTACATTAAAATCTAGTCTCATTTTGAAATCTTTATTAGGAACGTGGTTCCTGACTTGTCCGAATTATTTACTTCAATTGTTCCTTTCATTTCACCCAGAACTTGTCGAATGTGGAACAATCCTAATCCCGATCCATCTGTCATGGTAAAGCCTTTCTCGAATACACGATCCGGCTCAGTTATTTTTTTGTCAAGCCCTCTACCGTTGTCTTTAACAACAACATGAACGACATCTTTTTGGGGATGAGTTAATATAAATTCTACTTTCGTAGCACGCGCTTTTCTCGCGTTTGTTATAAGGTTTTCTACTACAATTGATACGTCGATTGGCTTAAATTTTTGGACAAATCCCTTTCCATCATTTGTGGTCAGAACGTTCATGGAGCTTGAAAGAAAATCTTTCGCAACTCCATTTATATACTGCTCAATATACTCAGCTACATCCGCTTCTATTTTTTCAGATTCAAGTCGGAAATTTGCTTTTGTCGCAAATTTAGAGACCCCCAAGACTTTGCTATTTAAAAATGATATGCTTTCTAACACATTCATCACATCTGGAGTTTTAACTTCATTGGTGCCTGCAATTTTTAAAATAAAATTTTCAATTTGTTGGTGTAAATCAACTGCGTAAATTGTAACTTGATGATGAAGATTAAGTATTGTTTCTGTGTCTAGGTTTGCAATAGACGTTAAAAAGTGGTTTCGCTTCTTTTCTTCGTTTAGTTGCTCCGAGGTCTGCGCAGCCAATTTTTCCGCCGCAGCTGCTTTTGACTGGGCTGCCTCTTTTGCCCTTCTTTCTTCATCAGCTTGCTTTCTTGCTTTTTCCTCTGATGCCTTAAGCTCTGTAAAACGTTTCTCGGCCTTTTCGATCGCCTGAAATAAATTCCGGTCTTTAGTTTTCTGCGCAATAGCACGCATGTTTGTGAGAGACGCTTCGAACTGTTCCGATCTCTCGCTAATCAAAGTTATGAGAGCGTGGCTGTAATCAATTAGTTCAATGTTTTTATCATCTACTAGTTTTGCAACTACAGCTGATATCCTCGCTCTGCCAGGATCAGTCATTAGACGAGATACATCGCTAGTATTTTTATCCTCCTTGTCAGCAAATGTTACAGGTACAATATATTTTTCTAAACGTGTAAGGCAATTTTCCCAAAAGCATTGTTTTAATTGTGCAACTGCCTCATTTTCAATTAAACCAGTATTTCGACTTGAAGATTCTTCAAAATTATTATTACTTCCAGAAACATCGATACGCCCTATGACATCGCGAGTTCCTAAAAACCGCGCATATCCCTGTTGTTTTCGTCGGTCCATACCGAACCAGTCATCTCCTTCTTCCCCGATTGGAAAAACTCGAAATCCGTTTCTAAATACGAAGACGGAGCCGAACTGCACCGACGGTACACCCATTCGCCGTGCGAAAGTTATTTTTGCCGACTGATTAAGGAAAAATATTTGGCACTTAAAACCAACAGTTTTTAGTAGATTAAATTCATTTGGTTCTTTTATGTGATAAATCAATTCTCCTCGATCAATCAGTTTTGTTTCGATAAAACTACCACTTCGATCGATTTCCACATCGATAAAAGTCGTTTTTTCTTGTAGAGTGGAAAAAATAAAATTTCCCACTTCACCATTGACGACTTCATTTGGTGACGTTTGCTCACCTAACTTATTGTTAGCCTGAATGAGTGCGTTATCTTTTTTCAACTCACTGGGAGCATAAAGTTTAATAACAAATCCATCTGCACGCGACCCAAATGGGTTTATGAGTTTTGCAAGAGCAGACTTTAAGCGCAGTATTTTTTCTCGGTTCCATTCGATTCTAGTATTCATTATAGTAATGGCTGTGCCATTACTAATTTTAGTTAATTCCGTCGGCAAGGCAAACTGTACAGAGTTCTCGGAATAACCGATGTTTACTTTTTCAAACCGAAGTGTGAGGTCTTTTTCGAAATCGTTCCAATTTACTTGCACTGAATGAATGGGACCATTTTTTTCTGACTTATGGCGAGTTTCCATTCTTAAGGTTTCGCCTAGCCTATCGGATGAAAAACGACCTATGCCTTTGCTTCCGGCATAGTACCTTTTGTTTGCAATTTCATCTCTGAAGTCTGGCGATGACTTATTTTCTTTTTTTGTAGAGTAGGCAACCTTAAGCCACTTATTCACTATATCGTCATAGGTCATTCCATTGCCATTATCAGCAATAACTATTTTATCATCTGCTAGATAGAGCTCAACTAACTTGGCGTCTGCGTCAAATGCGTTTTTAATCAGCTCAAATATGGCAACCTCATCGTCCGTGATTAGGTCACTGCCGAGTACGCTTTTTAAGCCACTCGTAACATTGAAATGAAGTGTCTGAACTTTGTTTTTTTCCATCGTGACTTCGTAATATATATCAATTTACAATATTACCAAGAGTTTAAGGCGGGATACAGCAAAGTCCAGTGATTTTAGCTGACGTTAATAACTACTTGTAACGAACAATAAGGTCTGAAAAAAAATATGTGGTTTCCAAACGTTAGTGAATAAGACCCTTTAGGTTCTAGTTTATTCATAACTAGCTTTATGGATGGTTACCAGCTTATGTTTGCCTTGATTGTTTAAAACTTAACAGAAGCTAAGCAATATTGTGGAAAACAGAAGGTTTCTTGAAATGTTGAGCTGATTCCAAATTTATGCGATTTTTAATTTTAGCTTCTTGAAGCTTTTCTTCCCCTGCCAGATCCGTCCCAGATTCGGTTCACCTAAATCATTAATTACAAATAGCACCAGTATAGCACCATTGTTTTCGCACTAAGAGAAAGTTGTGTCTAAATGCTTGATTTTATTGGTTGCGGGGGCAGGATTTGAACCTGCGGCCTTCAGGTTATGAGTATATATTATTGGTAGGTTTAAATAAAAAATTTACAAAATTTGAGTAGATAACATCCTTTCACTCAAGGTTTGGATGTAAGTATTATCAATGTAATCTGCGTATCGTTGCATCATTTCAATCCTTTGTGGTAAAAATTGGGCACGATCATAAGCCCGATCTACACTGCTCTTTGGGACATGCGCTAATTGCCTGTCCGAAACATCGTGTGAATAATTCAACTTTTCTTTTAATATACCTAAAGCCAGGGAACGGAAACCGTGACCAGTCATTCTTCCATTGTACCCCATCCTCTTGATTGCAACCAACATGGTATTTTTGCACATAGGAAACCTAGGCCTCGAATGGCCGGGAAGTATATAGTCTCGCTTGCCGTTCATTTCTTTTAGTTCCTGTAAAATTGTTAGTGATTGGCGCGATAATGGAACCATATGTGGAAGGTTCATTTTCATCCTTTCACCTGGGATAGTCCACATCGCTTTAGAAAAATCTATTTCGGACCACTTGGCTTCAACCAATTCGCCTGTTCTAACGAATGTCAAAAGCAACAGTTTCAGGGCAAGAAAAGTTTGGCGTGAGATTCTGTCTCTGTATTCATTCAGGGTTAGAAGGAAGGTGGGGAATTCATCCACAGAAATAGAAGCATAATGCCCTTTTTTGAATTTCTTCATAGCTGCTTCTAGGCCATAAGTTGGGTCTACCTCCGCTCTTCCCGTGGCAATTGCATATTTGAAAACATGGCTACAGAGAGCTTTCATTCGCCGGGAAAGTTCAGGAGCTGTTCTTTCTATCTTTTGCAAGCATCCCAACATTACCATCGGCTTTATCATTGTTACCGGGTAGTTGCCAATATGAGGAAATATATACTTTTCAAGCCGGTGTCTAACAATGCTTGCATACTGAGGCTTCCACAGAGCAAGTTGTTTGCTGTGCCATTCCATTGCCATTTGTTCGAAAGTATTTGCCTGGGCCAAAGACGCGGTTTGCTGCTTCTCAAGGCTGATGAGAACAGGATCGAACTCGTTTCTTAGGTGTTCCTTTGCCTCACCTCTTTTTTGCCTTGCCTGTTGCAATGAGGTTTGGGGAAATTTTCCAAATGAAATACGTTTTTCTTTACCATTGATACGAAATTTCAAACGCCAATGCTTTGATCCATTGGGCATGGTTTCAAGATAAAGACCTTCGCCGTCAGACAGTTTGAATGGCTTGTCTTTTGGCTTTGCGGTATGGCATTGCATATCGGAAAGTTTCATGAATAGGCTCCCTGATAAGTTGTAGAGTTATGTTTAGAGATTGGGGGCATGGAATTATGGCAATCCAAAACATGCCCCCAAACGTGCCCCCAGTTTTCGTTAATGTCCGTAAATGATAGGAATAAATTGATAAATAACTTATAGCAAAAAATTCCGTAAAAACAGGTGTTTATTACGGTTTGATAATAACAAATAATGATGATATAGGAATTATTTGGTGCCGAATGTCGGATTAACATTTCCTGTCCTTACTAATTTATTTTACATGCTATTCTATTTATTTGTTTCTGCCTATGCCCCCGATCATGCCCCCAAGTTTGTTTGCTTATTGGTATAGACAATCTTACCACCCAACGATTTTTAAATCAACATGATCTTGCCGCCGAATTACAAAAGACCTGTTCATGTTACAATCGATCAATGTTTTCTTTCAGCCTGTTTAGTAGCGTTTCAAAATCCGGTTGCCCTTTATAATACAAAGCTTGCGTTGCTTTGTAGCGTTTAATGAAGGATGATTTTATAGCTGCATCGTTTACAAAAAAAGCCTCATTTACTGCTATTGGCACTGCCAAGTCAGCCTTCGGAAATCTGATCTGTTTATGGGCTTCATACTCCTTTGTACCAATAAACGCCTGAACTTGATCATTACCTAATAGGCAATACACATCGTAATACTGGCGCATAAAGTTTACGCCTGTTACTTTGCCTTCCTTTTCATTCCTAAACTTTGTGGCGATTGTTTGAAGTTTCTCAACCAAAGTGTATCCAGGATGATAGCAGGCAATATAGAGCGCACGATTATCAATTATTTTTATTGCCGAGTTAGCATGTGCTTTATCAAAAGCCCAGGAACTGATCATCTGTTTATTTTCCGGCGTAACGGTATCAAATCCAGCTTCCAGCAATATTCCTTCCTTCACACCATCAATTGCAGCCTTGGTGCTTTTGTAAAATAGCCGTATGCCCCCGCTTCTGTATGCATCAGCATCATCAAAAGTGTGATCTCTTTCTACTGAGATGATGCCGTCAATTTTTATTTCTTTCGCCAGCCAATCGAAATAATCTTTCCTGGATTTGATAGCGTTCTCTTTTTGGCTCTTCGGATTTTCATTAACGCCACGCTCCTTTGGCGGCTTAATGTAAATATCGATGTCTTCGGAGAATCGATCTATAATTTTGTACCCTTTTGATAAAGAGGTTCCCCCTTTTAAATTGAAATCGAATCCTTGTAGTTTTAAACCATATAGAACATGCATCAGCCAATAATCTTTTTCGATTAAACCTGCTTGAATGCCTGTTTCTTCTGAAAGAATATCCAGCAGTGCAGAAAAGTCTTTATGATCGTGAAGGTAATTAAATTAGAGGGCATGTTGATGCATTTCCACACCTGCTAACAATGGCTGAAACACTTTCTTTGTTTTGACGCTTCCGTATTCTGCAACAGAACGTTTCAACTTTTGGGAATTCATATTTTTAACTTTGACTGCCACATTCTTCAAAACTTCCTGGTGATCCTCTGCCAGTGTTTCAAGGTTATTGACCAGGTCAACTATTAAAAATTCAGGGGTCAGTTTTTTAGGGAAATGCGGCTTTACCCGGAAGGAAAAAGTCCGGTTTCCTAGTTTAAAGTCTCCATGGCGCTTATGGTTATACACCACTCTTTTGTTGTAAAGCTGTGTTGTGCCAACCTGCAGACCATTATAGGAATTGGGAGAGGTCAACAGAAACCGGTCATCTTTTAAAAAGCTGCGAACAAGATTCTCCTCTTCAGCAGGCGCTGCCCCAAAAGCTGTTGTCTTGGGATAATGATAAACCCCTTGAGACAGTTTATTAAGCGTTCCATCTTTCACCAGCATATCTAAATGCCGATCAACCGATTTTGACCATTTGGACAAGTCAGTGCGGCGATAGACTTGCCCCGGTTCTAGATGTGTTTTTAGCTCGTTTAATTTGGTCATACCTCATCTCTCCAATGTAAAGCTAACATATATGATGCCAAAATGCAAGAAATATTATTGAAAATCCATGCAAGCTAGGGCTGCGATTGGCTATTCTCCTTAATCATTATTTCCCTTGATTAATCTTGTTATACGCATGTTCAAAGTGATTGACATTATAGGAAATATATCCTATTTAATAGCATTCAATAGGAATATATACAGGAGAATTCATGGACAATCAAGTGCTGCACGAACCATTGCTGAACAGAAAAACAGCCGCCAAATATCTTAGCGTATCCCCGGCAACGCTTGCCGTGTGGGATTGCACCAAACGTTACGACCTCAAACCGCTTAAAATCGGTCGTTCCGTCCGTTACCGGCGGAGCCACCTTGACCAGTTCCTGGAAAATCAGTTGAAAGCCAAGTAGGCGAAAAAAGCTGTAACGTTCTACTACCCTTTACTCCTTATTTCACATCCATTTTGTTTCCCGGAGATTCGCCATGAACATTGAGCAAGGGAAGACCATACCGCTCGCCCTGATTCTAGAAAAAATCGGTTGCAAGCCCACCCAGGAAAAATCCCACAGTGCCGTTTACCTCTCACCCTTGAGGGATGAAAAGACAGCAAGCTTCCATGTCCATAACGCCAAAAATCTCTGGTACGACTTCGGCACGGTCAAAGGCGGCAGCGTGATCGGCTTTGTCTGCGCCTACCTGGAAAGCCGCCGCGAATGCTGCACGGTTCCCGATGCTTTGCGCTGGCTTAAAAACATGACGGGCAACATTCCTGCCATCGTTTCGATCACAACGGTTGAATACACAAAAGAAGACGCCAAGCTTGTCTTGCGCGACAAGAAAAAGATCGAACACCCGGCTTTGGTTCAATACCTAAGCAAGCGTGGCATTCCGCTTGGCATCGGCAAACAGTACCTTGATGAAATCCGTGTCCTGAACAAGGAAACACAAAAGACGTTCTTTGCCCTTGGCATTCAGAACGAAGAGGCCGGATACGAAATCAGGAACCCCTTTTTTAAGGCAGCTTAGGCGCAAAGTCCATTACCTTCATCCGTGGCACCAAATCCAAGCCGGAGGGCATAAACCTATTCGAAGGCTTCATGGACTGCTTATCCCTTATCACCTCCCAGGGCGGCAAGCGCTTCGAAGACGATACCATTATTCTCAATTTGCTTTCCTGCTTGAAACAAGCCACGCCTTACATTCAAAATTACGGGTATCGTACCGGCTATACTTACATGGACAACGACGCAGCCGGTCGAAACGCGACAACGGCCTGGGCGGAATATTTCAAAAAACAACCCCAGCTTGAACACAGGCCGATGAACGGACTGTACGCGCCGCACAAGGACGTCAATGCCTGGCATATGAACAAACGTGGCTTGTCTTTATAGGAGTTGACATGTACCGCCCCACTATTAAATCACTGTTTTCCGTTACCGAAGTGGAATTGGTATACAGGAACAAGGTCAAGCCAGAAGACAGGCCCAAGCTAACGGATTCTTCCTCAACATACGACCTGCTTTTGAATGCCTGGGACATGAACAAGATCGAACTGGTGGAACAGTTCATGATCGTCCTTCTCAACCGCAGCAACTCCTACCTTGGAATCTCCAATATATCAACAGGTAGCATTTCCGCCTGCCTTGTCGATCCTAAAATTGTTTTTGCGACCGTGCTTAAAGCCCGGGCCTCCGGCGTCATCCTTGCTCATAACCATCCCTCCGGCAATTTAAAGCCAAGCCTTGCCAATATTGAGTTGACGAAGAAACTGAAACAAGGGGGAGCCTTACTGGATGTTTCAGTCCTGGACCATCTCATCGTGACGCCTTTCTCCTACTACTCATTTGCGGATGATGGATTGCACTTTTAAGTAAGTGCAAACGGTCCGGATTTTACCCAGCTTTGGTTTGATGCCGAAGTTTTGCAGCCCTTTCCTGAAAGGATGGAGCCGATGGTTGTCGCCAGGGATTAACCGACGTCGCTCCTCCACCTATTAAAATTTTCGCCGCTTTTCTGCAAAAAGCTCCCCTCCCGACCAAAATTTCACCAGGATCCGTCGCTATACCGCCGGTTCTTACATCCCTGCAACCATCAACCCCAGTGCGCTTGACTACCTGCTCAAACCTGTAGATCCCAAAGAGCTTATGAGTGCCGTAAAAAAGTTCCATCAAAAAATACACATACCCACAGCGGAACAATTTCAGATGCTTTTGGACCAGTTAAGGGAAAGTGGTAGCAGGTACAACAAGATTGCGGTACCTACATATGAAGGATTTGAACTGATACCTGCTGATTAGCTGCTATATTGTGAGGCAAATGATAATTATACACACCTGTTTTTGAAGAATAAAACTAAGATTGTTGCCTGCCGCACTTTGAAAGATGTGGAAGAGCAATTACAAAATTTTAATTTTTTTATCAGGGTTCATCATTCCTACGTTGTAAACCTGAATAAAGTAACAAAATATATTCGTGGTGAAGGCGGCCAACTTATAATGAGTAATGGTAATTCAGTAAATGTTTCGCGGAGCCGAAAAGATTCATTAATGCGATGGTTTAACTAGTGTAGTGTCAAGCATAAAATTTCATGTTAATTGCTATCATCTATCCGCCGTCAGCCGTCAGCTTTCAGCAGATTAGAGCCTAACAGGTTTCCTCCTGATACCTGACAGCTGACGGCTGATAGCAATTGAAATATCTTCAATGTCTTTGAATGATAACTACAATTATGAAGATGATGCCTTAAAACTCTAAAAAGGACCTTTCCTGTCTTAACCGTTTTTAAAAATGTATAAGCTTGTTCCCAGTGCCTTATTCCTAAATATTCTACAACCATATGCTAAGTCAATTCGCATAAGTCGATAAAAGTATTTCAACTACTTGTTGATAACAGTAAACTACTCAGTGGCTGTTGCCCCTGGAGCCTTACCATTTTAATTTTGATCATTTAGAAAACTTAAATACTAAAAGTCTTAAAAATGAGAAATCTTATCACAACCCTTCTTAGTACAGGAATACTAAGCATGCTATTTAATGGGGATGTAATTGCACAGCAACCAGGGAACAATTCAGGTCAGTTAACAGCAATTGGAATTTATTATAATGCTACTGCAGGCAATGAACTTAGTGCTGCACGTCCAGCTTCAGCAATCAATGTTAAAGCCATGAGACATTTTCTAAAATCTTTCAAACAGGCTGATAGTGTTCACTGGTATAAATCAGGTGATGGGTTGATGGCATATTTCAAGGAAGCCGGTATTAAAACGAGAGTGGGTTATGATAGTAAAGGAGTATGGTTATATAACTTGCGTTCTTACCCTGAATTGCAATTGCCAAAAAACATAAGGTCAGAGATAAAAAGCATATATTTTGATTTCTGCATTTCCTGGGTAAATGAAATTTTCACCCCTTCCAGAAATTTAATTTATCTTATTCATTTGGAGGATAAGACCTGCTATAAGACTGTAAAATATTATCAGGGAGAACTGGAAATCATTGAGCAATTATCGAAGCAGTAACGTATGCCAGATTAAAAAACCCATATCCAATTTTACGTTAACGCGCACCTTCGGGAATGATCAATTAAAAACTAAAAGAAATATGACAAGTGCAGAAGATGAGAAGAAAAGAATTGATTAGAAGGCTTCCCATATAATTCCTGAACATAGAACTTGCTTGAAAGGCAGTCACTCTAACCAAAGATCAGCCAAATTCTATAAACCTAAAACTGTTGCTAATTTTAAAAACATTTTACTAAAAGTACTGATATAGAATAAACATCCTATTTTCCAAAGCGCAAGATCGGCTTGCTAAAGTATTAGATAACTACAGTTGAATCAAATTAAACTATAAACATTTTTCCAATTTTCACCTCCACTATTTCTGTACTCCAGTATCAAACGCCGTTAAGGCTTTAGTAATCTCTTTCTTATACTTATACTCATCCTCAACCCAGCCAAATAATTTTGAATGGTTCGAACATTAGTATGACCCAACGCTTCACTAATAAATTCTGTACTCACGCCACTTCTTAATAATTTGGTTAAGGTATTCCGTGAGTGTCACCCGTATCGGTGATCCTGCATAGGGCACATTAGGGATGCCGGGAATTGATCAGATAATAGACTCCTCAGGTATAACCGAAGAAGGACTCTTAATAACCGCATGTGCTGCCTCATTCAGCTACTGCTTTCCAGGACTCTTTGTAAAAGGTGATGGAGGAGCCTCGCTAATGGGTAAATGAAGATGCCTATTTTTTAATCCTTGAATCAAATTCAAAAGGTTCTACACTAAGTAGCTTTATTTTCTTAAAATCTATATGTGCCGGATTGAGCAGGTAATTGCATTCTTCAGCAATAATTGCAGAAGGAACTCCTAATATTGCAGTTTCCCCTTTAGAAATCCACCCATCTCCATGAGCCTGGGAATAGGGATAGTTTTCAAATAAATACCACTCGGTTAATAGTTCCTCTTTCCTCATTATTGTAATCTGAAGATCATCAGGAACTTCTATCACCATTGTCCTGAAATTAGCCTGAAGACCAATAGCGTTACGATGTACCACATTTTCGAGACAGGCAAGTGCTCTGGTTGAAGCGGTATAGAGCATCCTCACATCCTTTGAATTCCATCTTGCCGCATTTTCTGAGGTTATGAGTGAGCCCGAGTACTTTTCCAATGTAATTCTATATACATACATGATCAAGCAAGGTCTCCGAATTCTATACGTATCAACTCGTCGTTAATTAAATTGATTCCGGTGAAGGTGTCAATGATACGATGTGGAACCTGGTTTCCTAGGCCATAAGCCGGTTTGGAAAGCCAGTCTGTAAAGGCTTTAATGGATCCAAAAACAGCAGTCCCTTTGTTGTACAGAGCAAAAAGTTTAAGCAGCTTTTCACTGGTGATTGCATCCAGTACTATTTTCTTATCCTTGTAATTCTGAAAGGTTTTCATGCTTTTATTCAGAGCAGCCTCAATGAGTTCATTAGGCAAGTCAGAAATAAGCATGAAATCAAAGACAGCTTCCGGTTTAAGTCCGGCTTTAGCTTTATATAAAAGAGAAATGTTATTTTGAAAAAACGGTTCATATCTTGAAAGCACTTTTGCGATGTTCCTGCTTTTTGATACTGTTACTGACATAAGCTAAACTTTGAGCTAAAATATAGAAACTTTTCTGTAAAAACTGGAAAAATTTCCATTCTACACTTGTATAGAAGATTATCTTCACTGCATCTTTTGATTATTAGGTATATACCTTATCAATAACTACACTACCATCCCCTACAATAAAGTACTCCTTTGAAGTGCCCATTGTATCAATAAAGTAAAACCGTTCTTTCACTATTTCCAACTTCTTTACAGTAGTGTGTCCAACCACTTGTTTTACCGTTTCGTATTTATAAGCATTTTTCTTAAGGCTGGCTGGTCTTACCCAAATGGGAGATTGGGTTACATTATCGCCATACGGATCATTTCCATTAAAAAAGAACCTTCGGGGTTGGTATTGAAATAATTCATTGATGAATACATCTACCGCTTCTCCCTTATACCCGGCATTATGTAACCAGGTATGAGTTACTCCGGCATGCGTGAACAAGTAGTTCTCCCATTGATAGCACATCTGAAGCAAATGCTTATGTTCTTCAATCAACTGACTTATTGCAAAAGCATAGCGCGACTGAAATCCTGAGTACGTCTCATTGATTGTCATAGCTATGGGTAGGTAATGAAAATCATGGTTACCAATGAGGAGGACTACTTTGTCAGGGTTTGTTTGTTTAAAAGCAATAATATCACGGAAATTGTTCATCTGCTCTTGTACATTAATATCAAAGGAATCAAAATAATCTCCCAGAAGCACCAGCTTATCAAACTCCTGAGTGTTGACAAGCCATTTCCACGTGTTTCTGCCATGTACATCACCCATTGCCATTAGTGTCATCTGCAAACATTGAAGGGATAAAGTAAGAATATTCTGATTATGTACACTCTAAAGGTAATATTGAATCTCCAGTAGTAAAGCTGCCAAATTGAAACGGCACTACTAAGGACGACACAAACAATACTCAATGTATTGAGTAATTGTAAAGATGGTAAAAACGCTATTTCAATTCAGCACCTTACGTAAATACATTCATGAAAAAAATTACAGCTTAAAAATTCAAATTATGAGTTAAGCTTCCGGGCCGTAATAGTAATGGTCAATTGGTAGTCTGGATCTTTGATATCCAGCTTTTCATTCGGTATCTCTTCTGCGGCGATACCTCTTATTAAACTAACGGCGGCAAAACAGTTCCCAAAGTAATCTACCTCTACATTACCTTCACCAAATACCCCTTCGAAAGTTTTAAGGGCCGATAGGGTGGTGAATCGCCAGTAATCGCCCCAACGGTTCATGTCGTATCTGGAAATTTGACATGGTCCCGAAACCGTGGCCAGTAAATAACCTCCTGGTTTTAGCACATGGTAAGCTCCCTGAATAGCATCTAAAAAATTATAGATAAAATTGAAGGTCTGGGTACAAATAAAGCAATCTATCTTATTATCGGGTAAAGTGTCAGGTTTGGTTAAATCACCGATTATGGTGGCCCTGGGGTTATCCTGGTTTATGAACAATATTTCGTATTTTGAAACGTTGCGGCCAAATTTTTTGCTGTACTTGTTGTCTGCAATTTCTAATACTGTTCTGGTAATTAAATGATTTTGGCGCGTTAGAAATTGATCTATATAATAGCGGTCGATGGGTGTTCCTCTATCTTCACCAAAAAAGCGGGATACAGGGCCAACCGCATCCAGTTGTAAACCTTCGGGCCTTGTTAAAGTTCGTTTAAGAAGTTGTAATATTTTCTTTACCATTAATATTAAAATAGAAGGTTTTCTGTTTGAAACATTTTTGTTGTGAGACTTTATCTAAACACCAAGCTATTTTTATTTGAATAGAAAAACGATCAACTTTAAAATTAACTGAATAAGTTAAAGCAGTTACGTTGAGTATTTAAAACAAGTTATTGAGCGTGTACGATAAAAAATTTCTTACGCCATTTTCTTTTATTAATCTAAGTAGTCTTTGGGGTGACCTACTGTATATTCGGGAATAAGTGTAGTAATCGGCTGTATTATCTACAATAATTTCAGGATGTACCAGAGGGAAAGCTAAGCTCTTAATTTTTAAATCTTTGTTAGAATCACGTAAAGACAGGTGGGTTGGTTTGTTATCTATCCCAATGTTTTTTACCAGGTTTACCTTTGGACTGATGGCGATTCCGTTATTTCTTAAGATAGAATACATTAACTGGTAATCCCAGGTAGTGTTTTTTCCATTTTTGGTTTGTAAAAATTTCCCATACCAGTACTTTTTTTCTTTGCTGCTTTTAAATACATCCTTCAGATTTCCGGGAGCGAATGTTTTATCCAGGTCACTCATCTTAAAATCGTAATGATTCCAGGCCCTGCGCCAGGAAGCCCAACCCCAAATTTCCGGGTAATGAGAAAAGTAATAGCTGCCGGTTCCACGGGGTATACCATTCTGGAAATTGTTGCCGCCAATTAACTTTACCCGGTCTATGTCCCGGTATTTTATTAATAATTCCTGGCAGTATCGGAAAAAAGATAAATCCGGGTAACAGTCATCTTCCAGAATAATACCTTCTGCCACTTGTTCAAAAAACCAGGTAATGGCGGAACTTACGGCAAGACCGCAACCTAAATTGTCCTGGCGGAACAAAGTTTTTACTTCACAATCCCAATCAAGCTCTTTAATAATCTTCCTGGTTTCTTCGCATTGTTCCATTTCACCTGCTACCGATTGGCGGGGCCCATCTGCAGCAACGAACAAACGCATTGGTTTTACCTTCTTTATCTGATCAAAAACTACCCGGGTAGTATCGGGACGATTGAAGAGCAAGAAAAGTATTGGGGTTTCGAAATAAGACTGCATTATTTAATATAACTGGCAATGTAAGCTTTTTATTACTTTGGGAAAGCAATCCAAATCAACCGCACATTAATGATTAAAAACGGACAGCAATTGTCTTGTAAAACGTACGTCATGTTTAAAACAGCATTATCCTGAAGTGGATACCAAGTTAAGGATAATGCTATAAGGTTTTTAAAACCTTATAGGTGGGTTCCAACAACAAAGCTATAATTATTGCCGGTATGGAACATGTATTTCCATTTTTCCGGCCCATTTTTTTGGAATTGGTTTTCCTGCAGCCCAATGGATGGCATTCACTACTAGGTGCTGGAATGGTTCAAGATCAAAATCCTCAGGGTGACCCAGGGTAGTAAAGAAAAACTTTGCTCCATAGCTATTTTTCCCACTCCATGCTACCGGGTTATCAAAAGCATCTTTCTTATCTGGATTTATTGCGTGGCCCATTAATAACCAGGTTGACTCTTTAGTAGGATAATCGGGTAGCACTTTGTATAACCATGATTTAGCATGGAAATTATCGGATACCCCTGTAAGCAGCGTATTTTTTGCTGCCGCAGGAATAATGGTTACGTCGGTAGTGGATTTATGCCCGTAATGTGTATGGTTAGCTTTACCACCCCAACCCGGAGGGGAATTAAAGGCAAGTTCGCCAAAGGAATTCCATTTTTCCAATGGGTGCCCTTTTGGATAATTAAAAGCATGGCTCGTGGTGCGGAATCCTACCAGCGGCTTACCGGTTTTTAAATAATCTTCAATATACTTTACCTGGTCAGCTGGTAACCGGCGCCAACGGAGGAAAAACACCGCCACATCAGCCTCCTGTAAAGCTTCTAAACCAGGAATATTCTCTTCAGAATTATGATCAGGAAAAGCTTTCAGAACTTTGGTGCGGAATCCGTAATGCTGTTCTAATTCGGTTGCAATAACTGGCAATGTGGCCTCGCCGCTATATTCATGATCTCCGGTAACAAACACGATGTATGGTTTTTTAACATTCTTGCCGGATATCTTTGGTGCACAGGAATAAAAACCGCTATGGAGCAAAACGCATAACAACAAACACCAGGTACTACGCTTTATATCTTTCATTTGAAATTATATATTTTCAGGGTTTTGCCGGTTGTTTCAGAACACTGGAAGATTTTTTCTCCCAGGGATGTTGTTTCAGCAACTCTTCCGGTAAATAGAAGCCCGTCTTACTTTTTGTTGCAGCTCGTACCTGTTTTACCCTGGCTGGAGAAACAGCAGGCGCATTGTTACCAAAAGAATTCCGGACGTAAGTAGTTACCGCAGCTACTTCCTCATCATTTAGCATCCCGCCGAACGGGGTCATCGGTACCTGCCCCGGATATTTTTTTCCCTGTACTTCCAGTGGGCCATACAGGCCGTTTAAAACAATTTTTATCATCCTGTCCTGGTTGCCAAGTACCCAATTGCTATTGGTTAGAGGTGGAAAACCGGATGCAGTAAGTCCTTTACCGTTGGGCTGGTGACAGGTAGTACAAAAACCATCACGGGCATATATAGCTTTCCCTTTGTTAAATAACTCGCGTTCCGCTCCTTTCAAATCTGTTTTTACTAATGCTTCTTTTTTCTCTTTTACTTCATGCCCGTTCAGATGGGCAACCGCGGTTTCATAAGCCGGAAGCATCCATTCATCAAGGGGCTTTTTACCGGCTTCCAAAACAATAGGCAGGCCAATACTCTTATCAAGCCAGGAAGCCGCTACAATCGTTTCCAGGCGAACACGGCCGTGCTGATCCCGCGCTGCCTCCATAAGAAGTTTTGCCTGATCAGGAACCTGGTCACCTGTATAACGTAAAACCCGTACCGCCGCGGCCCTGGCCCTGTAATCTTTGGCCTGGAGCACCTGACAAAGCAAGCTTTCGTCTACTTTATTAAGGCCCCAGCTTACCCATAAACCCTCTAGTAAATTATGTTCATACTCCTCATCTTTCTTATCCAGACCAGCTACCCAGGCATGTAGTTTAGGTAGTACTTCAGATGTATCTCTACCACGCAGTTCACGCTGTGTGCGGTAACGTGTACGGTATTCAGGAAGCTTCAGGTTATCCAGCAGTTCTTCTATGCTGGCACCAGCTATTTTTGCGGGCTTAACCAGGGGACGGGAGGGATAGGTAATGCGGTAAATCCTTCCGTGCATATGATCACGTAAGGGATCACGTGCGTTATGCTGCATGTGTCCTATTAATACATTGTGCCAGTCTACCACGTACAGCGACCCGTCCGGGGCAAACTCCATATCTACGGGCCGGAAATTCTTATCATCAGATACTAAAAGGTCCTGGTGAAATTTGCTTTTATATCCTGTACCATCATCTACCAGGGAGTGTTCTTTGGTGCCTAAAAAACCGATAGTGTTATTGATAAGAAAGTCACCCTGTACCTCATCGGGAAAGTGGCGGCTGGAAATGAACTCCAACCCTGAGGTCGGGCGTACCCTTTGTTTTTCTTCCACGAGGTTTACTCCCTTGGGTGTAAACACTCCATATCTTGATTTAACGGTACCCGGCATCATCCAGCGAACGTCGGGACTTGATGTTTCAGCGAAAAAGTTCTGTCCCCATTTGTCAAAGGCAATTCCCCAGGGGTTGGGAATAGAGAGCTGCGCGGTACGCTCCAACTTATGAAGCTGCGGACTATAACGGTAGAACCCGCCATTGGTAGCACGCACGCAACCGTATGAAGTTTCTACATTGGTATGCAGGAAAACACCTTCACCCATATAGATGGCTCCTGATGGGTCCACAGTATAGGCATGATGGGCATGATGGGTATCGTGGTCATCGAAACCGCTTAATAAAATTTCCCTGCTATCGGCTTTATCGTCACCATTGGTATCTTTGAAAAGCATGAAGTTGGTACCTTGCGAAACATACACGCCTTCAGGTGCCAGCTCAAACCCAACAGGAAGGTGCAAATGATCTGCAAACACCGTTAGCTTATCGGCTTTACCATCTGAATTGGTATCTTCCAGTATAAGGATCTTGTCGTTTGGCTTCGCATCTCCCGGCCTATAGTGAGGGTACGTTGGCATAACTGCCACCCAAAGACGGCCTTTATTGTCAAAGGATAACTGGCAGGGTTTCGCCAGATCTGGAAATTCCTGTTCTGAAGCAAAGAGTTCTATTTTATAGCCGGGCGCCACTTTCAACTTGTTTAGCGCATCCTGGCCGTAAAGGTATTCCAAGCTGCCATTTTTATCCGGGTTATAGTTCGTTGTCATTTCCTTCAGGTGGATGGTGTTTTTATCGGCGGCATCCAGGTCCATTTTTTCTCCTTTAGCCGCCTTCCAAATGGCTGTATCTCTTATCGCGGTCATCTGGCGGATTTTAGTAAGTTCATCCGGGTAATTGTCCTGTCCAAAGGGATTATACCGGCGGCCGTAAACATGAACACCATTGGGAATTTTAAGATCATTGTGCCAGAACCAGTTTTTTTCCATAACGGCCGCATGAACCAACGCACGATTGGCCTCGGCAGGAGCAGCTTCTTTTCCAAACACCTCTTCAGTCAGTAATGTAGCAAACCTGGCATACCCGGCACCTGTAAGTTGCGACCCATCAATTGTCAGAGATGAATCTGATGTATCATACCATTTTTTTGAAGGTGTATAGGCATCTAAGAAATGAACGTTATTCCTGGCGGCAACTTCTTTCATTCCCTCTGTGTATAGGGCAAGGTTTATGTTTTCCTTCTTACCATTGGGGAGGTCAAACTTAGCAGAAAGATCCTCGAACGCTATGGGTGATACAATAGCCAATTGGGGGGCTGTTACTCCATTGTATTTTTGACTTAAGGTATGTTTGATAAAAGCGTCCAGCTCGGCTTTATAGTTTTCAAGCCCTTGTTTGCCCTGGAAAGATTCGTTGAATCCAAAGAAAGCGAGAATAATATCGGCCTTATGCCGGTAAATCCACTCGTCTGGCGATTCATAATGCCCCTGACTATCGGAGTTCCTGGCAAGTTCCGTCTGGAATTTCTCAGCTCCCGGAAATGCCCAGGGTGAGGGCCTGCCTGAATGGGGCCTGAAACCGGGCGTGTTTCCTCCGTCGCACATATTACGGATGTATAGCATACTATCCGGATAACGAAGATACATCTCGGTCTCAAAATGACCGAAGTTCATCATACGTGAGCCAAGGTTATTTCCAACTAAAATGATGTGCGCGCCTTTGTTAATTTTTAATACAGAAGGAACCGATCGCGTAAACTGCAATGAAACGAACCCTATTATAAAAACGGCCAGGATTGTAAATGCCACTTTAATATTAACCTTAATACTCATTGTTATTTTTGTTTAATTCAAAGATGATTGTACGATCAGGTATGCATTTGAATAGTTAAGCTGTCAAGCATAAGATGTCGTACTAATGCTATCAGCTATCAGCCGTCAGCCATCAGGAGGAAATGTATCATGTAATACTATCCAGATAACTAACCGGCATTTTATATTGACATGACACTAATGTCAATATAACTATAAATTTACGCTTTGCTTTCAGCCGTCAGGAGGAAACAAATCACATATTGTTCTGCTGATAGCTGACGGCTGATAGCATTCATACTTAATCAAACACTATCACCCAAATTTAATACAGAGGATTTTGAATCAGCATTTTATTTTTATTCATCTCGCTTAATCTGATAGGCATAAAATACGATTTGTTTTCCCAATGCCTGTTTTGAATATCAATGATCTTATAGGTAGGCTTCTTCTGTGCATAAGGTAATCGAATATCAATTGCTTTAGCATTGGTCATAACCTTAGGGGCTATCATCCAACGCCGGATATCAAAATAGCGCTGGCTTTCAAATGCCAGTTCTATTTGTCTTTCATGCATTACACTTTCGATAAGTTTACTACCTGTTGTACTTATATTAGGTAAACCTGCCCTCGCTCTTATCATACTGATGTATTTCTGTGCTTCGGCTTCCTCGCCAAGTTGAGCACAGGCTTCGGCATAACTAAGCAGCATTTCTGAATAGCGAATGAAACGCCAGGGATAATTTTGTTTTTGAAATGGGATTACAACAGCAGGATCAATAAATTTCCTCATAAAATATCCAGTGTAAGTTCCGGCAAAGGCGGCAACAGGACTACTTCTTGTATCCAGTCCACTCACCCAGGATTTATCGGCTTGTTGGTAGAAACCAACCTGTATAACACCAACAGGGTCCAAACCTTGTCCATTTGCCGGGCGTTGCCTCCACGGAGCACCTTCATAATTGATATCAGCATAAAAACGGGCTTCCCTGTTCTTATATGGATCTTCGGCTTTAACAGGATCGTTCCAATCAAAAGAAGTTCCGTCCTTCATTTCAAAAGCATCTGCGAACTGGCTTGTAGGATCAGTATTACCCCAACCTCCCCAACCTCCGGGACTGTTAGTAAAATCTATCCCCTGACCACCAATTGTTGCCTGGTCGAAAACGCGGACAAAAATGTCTTCGGTTGTTTTTAAAGAAAGAAATATCTGGGCATAATTCTTAGCGACATCCTCACCAGGAGCCGGAGTTGGTTTAAACATACTATATGCACCAAGATCTATCACCGCTTTAGCAGCATCTTTGGCAGCTTTCCAACGGGAAGGCCTATCGCCCCCCACATTACCAATTAACTCAGGATGACCATATCCGGTAGCCCAGGAACCATTTGAGTTATACAGGTCACTGGCAGCATACAGGAGTACCCTTGCTTTCAATGCCAATGCAGCGCCTTGAGTAACCCTTCCATAATTGCTACCTGTTTGTGTTAATGGTAATAACGCCGCAGCTTTGTTACAATTATCGGTAATAAATTTGATGCATTCCTCAAAAGTATTCCTGGGTGTTAAAAATTCATCTGTCAGTCCATAAGTCTTTGTAATAATTGGAACTCCGCCATACATAAAAGTCAAAATATAATAGTAATAAGCCCTTAAGAAAAAAACCTGTCCTGTTAACTGATCTTTCTTGGCTTTATCATCGTAAGTATGCTTTTCCGCCTCTTCGAGGAATAAATTACATGCCCTCACTTGTTTGTAAACAGTTTCCCATCTCATTGCCTGTTGTACGGGCAGTTGATCAAAAATGGCATAATCGCTGGGTGTAATAAGAGAATTGGTAGCAGCATCTGATCCTGCGCCGGAATTAAACATCGATTCATCTGTAAGAGAGGTCATCATCATCCTGGCATTTATCTCCTGGGGGAGGCCGGAATAGATATTATTTGTGAATGCCTTCATAAGTTCCAAATCACTCCAAACTGCAGTTCCGTCATATTGATCCAGGGGACGTCTTTCAAGATACCCTTTTTTGCAAGCAGCAAATTGAGCCAACAAAAACAATCCGGTTAAAAAATACAATAATCTTTTCATTTCTATTACGTTTAAAAATTTAAGGTTATACCCCCGTTTATCACTTTCTGAGGTATATAGTTACCACCGGTATTTCCGGGTGTTACCGTTTCAGGGTCATAGTCGTAAAGGCCAGGACTATATGTAAACAAGTTGTATGCACTCACATATACTCTCAGCCCGCTGATTCTTAATTTATTGCTGAGGGTCTGAGGCAAAGTGTATCCGAATTCCAAGGTCTTTAATCTCATATAATCTGCGTTTAGCAGGTATTGGGTACTTTTATTACTCTTCCAATATTGATCGGTACGGTTATAGGTTCTTGGCTTGGAAGCACCAGGATTATCAGGGGTCCACCTGCCTTTAAAGTCATATTCCAGGTAATTTCCGATATCTCCTGATTCTGTATCAAGAAACCGTATTGCACCGGATGCTCCCTGCAAAAGAACTGTGAAATCGAATTGACGGTACATAATATTCAGATTCAGTCCACTGGTAAATGTCGGGATGGTACTTTGGTCATTTCTCATCTTGTCTAAGCCATCAATTTTTTTGTCTCCATTTACATCTTTGAAAATTATATCGCCAGGCCGTGCTCCACTCCAATGGGGGTAAGCATCAACAGCTGCCTGATCCCTGAAAATTCCAATAGCCTGATAATAAAGGTCAGTACCTATGGAACGTCCGGTGGAGCGCTGCCATTCCGGTATTCCCGGTGTCTCATCCCAGAAGAGGATTTTATTTTTAGAATAACCACCGTTCAAAGAAATATTGTATTTAAAATCCCGTAGCTGGTTATGATACCCAATACTGAATTCAAAACCTTTATTACTCACTTCTCCAATATTTTCACGTGGTAAGGTTAAACCCGTTGAGGTGGGAACCGAGGCGTCTCTGAAGGCTAATATATGTGTACGCTTATTATTGTAAACATCAAGCACTACAGATACTTTATTTTGAAACAGGTTGGCATCAATTCCAATATCCGCCTGGTTTGCAATTTCCCAGGTTACATCCTTATTTGGTATCCTCGCTTCAAAGAGAGCCTTGTTTTGTTCACCATCACCAAAAACATATACATTACCAAAAGCATAAGTAGGTAGGTACTGCCATGGATCTATACGGTCATTGCCGGTTTGACCCCATGAAGCGCGTAGTTTAAAATTGTTGATAAAGGAAACTTTTTCTTTCCAGAATTTTTCCTCAGACAGCCGCCAGCCTGCTGAAACACCGGGAAAAAATCCATACCGGCCTTTTTCGGGGAAAATATAAGAACCGTCATATCTCCATACAAATTCAACAAGAATCTTTTCTTTATAATCGTAGTTGATGCGTCCGAAATAATTTAACCTGATATTCTCGTAAGCTGCTCCGCCATTATTTTTTTCCAGATCACCCCCCAAGGATAACTGGTCAATTGCTGTAGATATAAAATACCTTCTGAAAGCATTAAAGGAGTTTCCTTTTCCTGCACGGCTTTCTACACCTACTAATACTTTAAGGCCATGGTCGCCTATCGCATTTTCATAATTCACCAAACCATTAAGCAGGATATTTTGGTTATCCTGCATGTTTTCAGTTAACCGGGCATCGGTAAATCCCTTAACACCCTTCTGCAGTATAGGGTTCTTATTTGCATCAAAGGATTTACGATCCCATGAATATAAATTCCACGGGGTCTGCCAGAGTTTGCCATACAGGAATGATTTATCCAGGCTTGCATTTCCAGTCAGGGATAAGCCTTTAATCCATGGAATTTTAATATTCAATTTCAGGTTACTGTTTAAAATATACTCTTTAATCCTGTTATACCCTGCATCATTGGTGCTTATTATTGCAGGGTTGTCCCCTTCTCCGACATCTTCTCCCGGAGTGCCGTCAGGCCAATAGGCATGCATCCTTGGATCTGCCCTGTTAAGCATTCTGAATATAGTATTAGCAGACCTGGTAGCCCTGTTATTGTCCTGCATTCTTCCTGAAACATCAAAGGATAGGTTTACGTTATCAGACACCTTCGCATCAACATTACTTCTGAAATCGTACTGTTTGTAATAGGTGGCACTTTTATAATAGTATCCGTCCTCGAATTTTGATCCAAGAGAAAAAAAGTACTTCAGTCTATCACTACCCCCAGACATAGAAGCATTCAGGTAATTTTGATTTGACCATGGCTTCGTAACTTCTTTAAACCAATCTGTATTTGGATAGCTCCATGGATCGGAACCGTCTCTATATTTCTGTATTTGTTCAGCTGTGTTCCTGGGGGCCCGGTTTGCATATACATCAATTTCATTCAACATAGTTGCATACTCTGCAGCATCTGCCATTTTAGGGATCATGGTAGGCCGGTTATATCCATTGTTGTAATTAACCGTAATCAGCGGCTTCCCTGTTTTTCCACGCTTAGTGGTTATTAAGATAACACCATTTGCTGCCTCTGATCCATAAATGGCAGCCGAAGCATCTTTAAGCACCGTAATACTTTCTATAGAATTGGCATCAATCCTGTCTAATGAGCGCCCGGGCACTCCATCCACCACAACTAAAGGATTACTGTTGCCTAGGGTATTAACTCCACGAATTAAAAGAGTAGAGGCATCACTCCCGGGCTCTCCACTTCGCTGAACCGAAGAAAGGCCGGGTAAAAGGCCCACCAATGAATTACTGACATTGGTGACAGGAGCCTTCATAACTTCGTTACCATTTACAGACACGATAGAACCGGTAACGGTAGCTTTCTTAGTAATACCATAACCTACCACTACTACATCACCCAATGTACTTACACCTGCTTTTAACTGTATCTGTACATTTGATTTACCCGAAACATCCACCTCTTGTGTTTCCATGCCTACATAAGAAACAACAAGCGTACGATCACTACCGGAAACGCCCATTGAAAATAAACCACGGGCATCTGTAGTTGTAGCTTTATTGGTACCTTTTACCTGAATGGAAACTCCTGTTAACGGGGAATTGTCTGCATCTTTAATGGCTCCCGATATTTTCCTTGTTTGCGCTGAAACAAAAAAAACAAACAGTACTATTGAAATGGTTGTAAATAACATTTTCTTTGGCATTCTCATATCATTAGATTTTGGAGCTTCAAAAATCATTAAAAAAACCCAAAAATTATCCATTGATATTACCCATTTATTAACCTTTTTTAGCATTCTTCTCTTAATTAAGACACCCTTCTTTTTAGATAATGGACACCTGTCATATCTATTATAAACTGATCCTTAATTTTTTGCTATCAGCAGTCAGCTATCAGGAGAACGTAACAGCGAGTATCTGACTGACAGCTCATTGCTGACAGTTTTCATGTTTTGGAAAGTTGTTTATAGTAATCTGTTGAATTATAAATTATTATTGATAGTATAATTTTTAATTAATAATTACATGTAACTTTTAAAGAATTGATGAATGCCGGATAATCAGTGTTGTATTCATTATTAAAGTATTTCAATTCCATATTGACATCTTTTCATTTATAAAAAGGTATAAATAAAAAATAGTAATCAGTTGGCAGGACTAAACTATAAGGGCAAAATCCTAAAATATCTCACGCTACTTAATAGCGTTAAAACTATATAGTAAGCTATTTATAAGTTCTTAAATAATTCAGAAAGAATTGAAATAAATCAGTTATATTAACCATGATTTACCGGATAAATTGCTTCCTATATGAAACCTGAGCTTTTAAAAGTATCTGTATGTCCAACGTCTTCTTTTAGTATTCGTCAGGATAATGTTCCAGATATAAATAATCGCTGGCATTACCATCCTGAAGTAGAATTAATATATATTAAAGAAGGTAGCGGCACGCAATTCGTTGGTGACAGCATCCGGACATTTAATTCCGGAGACGTTATATTAGTTGGCTCAAATCAACTGCACTTTTGGAGTTTTGACGATAGGTATTTTTCAGAAAACGCCGATCCTCCTAATATATTTGTTGCACATTTTTGTGAAAATTTCTTGGGTAAAGATTTTATTGATATACCTGAAAATTTACAATTAAAAAATATTTTAGATACCGCAAAAAGAGGCATTCAGGTTACAGGAAATACAAAGGAATATATAGGAATGATCTTAGAAAAAATGTTGCATTCAGCCGGATGCAGGAAAGTTCTATTCTTACTCGAAGCGCTTTCGACGATTGCCAACTCAGATGAAATCAGTATTCTTTCTTCAATCACTTTCCAGCCAGGAATGAAAGAGATGGAAAATGACCGCATTAATTCCATTTATCAATACTCTTATGCTAATTATAAAAGAAAAATTCAAATACAGGAAATTGCATCAGTAGCCAACATGAGTCCTAACTCCTTTTGCAGGTATTTTAAATCAAAAACAAGAAAAACATATTCCAATTTTTTATTAGAACTCAGGGTTGGGATTGCCTGTAAATTGCTGATTGAAAATAAGATCAGTATCAAGCAAATATGCTTTGAAAGCGGATTCTATAATTTTACCAGCTTTCATAAATATTTTAAAATGATAATGAGCAAAACTCCATTAACTTATCAAAAAGAGTTTCTGGTTAAACGGAATTGATTTTTTATATGGATGAAAATAATATTCTTAGTATAGGCTGTACTGTATAGGAGTTCAAGGATTTATTCAAAAACATGTATAGCTATATCAGGACGAGTCAAAGTGACTTTTATAGCCGTACACCTGTTGTATCAAAACCGAACAATCTAACAAATGCTGCTTAAGTAGTTGATTGATTAACAACTGTTTTTAAAGTTGGTTTTATGTTTGAAAGAATTGCCTTAACAGGATTTTAAGCATAAACCACCTTCCATGTATAGAAACTATCTCAAAATCGCATGGCGCAATCTGGTAAACAATAAAGTTTACAGCGCATTGAATGTTCTTGGACTTGCAACAGGTATGGCGGTAGCATTACTGATGGGCTTGTGGGTTAACTACCAGATTTCTTATGACCGTTTTCTTCCAGGCTATCAACATGTGTACAAAGCGAGAATAAAGTATAGTGATAATGGTATCATAGGTGTTGGGCCTGCAACATCCCTGCCTTTGGCAGATGCAATAAAAAAAGATATCCCGGGAATCAAATACGTTGTCCAAACAGATTGGATGGATCACCGCGGGCTTGTAGCTGCAGATAAAAAATTGTATCTCCCCGGTGCAATGGCCGGATCAGACTTTTTGAAAATGTTTCCATATCCTTTGCTTAAAGGCAATGCAGATAATGTGTTGAAGGATACTTATTCCATTGTACTTACAGAGTCCACTTCAAAATCTTTATTTGGTAATGAGGACCCGATCAATAAAACGGTTCGCCTGGATAACAGTCATGATTTAAAAGTAACAGGGATATTGAAAGATATCCCTGGCAACTCTACATTCCAATTTACTTTCATTGTTCCGTTTAGCTATTACATACAAAATTATGATTGGGTCAAGCAATCTGCAACACAGTGGGGTAACAATTCTTTTCAAACATTTGTGGCATTGCAGCCCAATGTTTCTTATGCACAGGTAGCGCCTAAACTAAAAACTCTTATAAAAAAATATAACCCTGATCAGTATAAGGTTGCAAAAGCTGAAATTATTATGCAGCCTATGAAAGACTGGCACCTGTACACTGATTTTAAAAATGGAATTGCTACAGGTGGTTTTATTGATTATGTAAAAATGTTTAGTATTATCGGTATCCTTGTTTTATTAATTGCCTGCATCAACTTTATGAATCTTTCCACAGCACGCTCAGAAAAAAGAGCAAGAGAAGTGGGCATCCGTAAAGCCATTGGCTCACAGCGCAGGGATTTGATTTTTCAATTTTTAATTGAATCTGTTAGTATCACTTTCATTGCATTTGCAATTTCATTGTTGCTTGTGCAACTGGCATTGCCATCTTTTAATATACTAACCAAAACAACTATCAGCATTCCTTATTCAAGTGGTATCTTCTGGTTCATCATGCTCAGTTATGTATTGATTACAGGTTTACTTGCAGGCAGCAGGCCGGCATTTTATCTTTCTTCTTTCAATGCTGTAAAAGTTTTAAAGGGCACTATTAAAACCGGGAGGTCTGCAACATTATCCAGAAAAGCTTTAGTGGTACTGCAATTTAGCTGTTCCATTGCATTAATCATAAGTACCATCATCGTATATCAACAAATACAACATGGTAAAAACAGACCTGTAGGTTATGATGCCAACCGGTTAATGATGACTGATGCAAGCGAAGACCTTGGCCGTAATTATGCAGCGCTTAAAAATAATCTGCTGCAGAGCGGCCTAGTTAACACTGTTGCCAGATCTTCAAGTCCTATTACGGATATTTGGTCCAATAACAACATTGAGGATTGGCAGGGCAAATTACCTAATGAATCATTGGGCCTTGCAACAATCGGTGTTTGTGATGCGGATTATTTTAAAACCTTCGGGATGCAAATAAAAGAAGGAAGAAATTTTACTGGTAATACCGGCGATTCACTCAGCGTAATACTCAATGAAGCAGCCGTAAAACGAATGCGTTATAAAGATCCGGTAAATCAAATAATAACTTGGCATGATAACACACAGCATCTCAGGGTAATTGGCGTGGTTAAAGATGCTTTGATGGCGTCTCCTTTTTCACCAGCCGAACCAACTATTTTTACTTATTCGCCATGGTGGTCAAACGTTATTACGTATCGCTTATCCCCCGCTGTTAATACACAAGTTGCTGTCGCAAAGCTTACCACTATCTTTAATAAATACAATCCTTCTTATCCTTATCTGTATCATTTTGTTGATGAGAGCTATGCCTCTAAATTTGATCTTGAAACACTTATTGGCAAACTGGCGGGTTTATTTGCCTCACTAGCAATCTTTATTTCCTGTCTTGGATTATTTGGCCTTGCCGCTTATATGGCGGAGCAACGCACTAAAGAAATTGGTATAAGAAAAGTGCTGGGTGCATCCATTTCACAGGTATGGTTATTACTTTCAAAAGATTTTATTCTATTGATTTTAATTAGTTGTGTTATTGCTACCCCTGTTGCATTTTATTTCTTACACGAGTGGTTACAGAAATATAATTATAGAATTACTATAAGTCCATTTGTATTTATCATGGCTGGTATTGCGGCAATTATAATAACAATTATTACCATCAGTTTCCAGGCCATCAAAGCAGCAATAGCCAATCCTGTAAAAAGTTTAAGAATGGACTAAAAACTATTAATTATGATAAAAAATTATTTCATAACTGCATGGCGAAATCTTATCAGGAACAAAGCTTTTTCAGCCATTAATATATTGGGTCTTGCTTTAGGACTGGCTTGCAGTCTGTTGATTATGCTCTGGGTACAGGATGAGCGCAGCGTAGATGGCTTTCATGCAAACGGTAAACAATTATACCAGGTATATGAACGGCAATATTATGATGGAAAAGTTGAGGCCAGCTATACTACTCAAGGATTACTTGCAGAAGAATTGAAAAGAAATATTCCTGAAGTGCAATATGCTAGTGCAATGGATTATGCATCCCCGCCGGGTACCAGCAATACGTTTGAAGCAGGAGAGAAAGTTAATAAAATGCAAGGCTACTTTGCAGGCGCTGATTTTTTCAGCATGTTTAGTTACCCTCTTTTGCAGGGAACAACAAAGACTTCTTTGAATACGTCCGGAGGTATTGCTATCTCACGAAGAATGGCGAAATTCTTTTTTGAAAGCCCCGTTAAAGCCATGGGAAAAACGATCCGTTTTGAAAATAAAGAAGACCTCCAGGTAACAGCGGTTTTTGAAAATATACCGGTGAATTCTTCACAGCAATTTGATTTTTTAAGAAGCTGGATAGATTTTGTAAAACAAAATGCCTGGGTACATAATTGGGGAAATACAAGTCCTTCCAGTTTCATACAGCTGCGGACGGATGCGGCTATTGTAAAAGTGGAAACTAAAATAAAAAACTTTATCTATAATTATATACCCAAAGATAAAAGTGCTGTTACTGAGTTAGGATTGCAATCTTATCCTGAAAAATACCTTCATTCAATATTTAAAAATGGACAGGTTGATGGTGGCCGCATTGAATATGTAAGTCTTTTTACATTAGTTGCCGTTTTTATATTGCTTATTGCCTGCATCAATTTTATGAACCTTGCAACTGCAAGGTCAGCTAAGCGTGCCAAAGAAGTTGGGTTGAGAAAAGCTATTGGTGCGGTTCGTTCATCACTTATTGTTCAGTTTACAGGAGAGGCGATGCTGTTTGCATTTTGCTCAATTGTTATTGCAGTTATTTTAGTGGCATTACTTTTACCTGCTTTTAACACCGTTACAGGAAAGCAGCTAACCCTTCCCGTTAATAAGCTTGTTTTTTGGGAATCATTAATTGGATTGCTGGCCATCACAGGTATTGTAGCAGGAAGCTATCCGGCTCTTTTCCTTTCTTCGTTAAAGCCTGTAAAGGTTTTAAAAGGGAGCCTGAAATTTGGCCGTGGCGCAACATTTTTCCGGCAAGGCCTTGTTGTATTTCAGTTTGCACTTTCTTTTATACTTATTGTTGGAATGATAGTTATTTATCGCCAAATGAATTATATACAAACAAAAAACCTTGGTTATGACCGTGATAACCTTGTATATATTCCTATTGAAGGAGAGCTGATAAAAAAATATAATGTGTTTAAAGATGAAGCCGGTAAAATTCCCGGAATATCCGGTATTTCGAAAATGAGAAATTCACCTACTGTTATTGAGCATCATACAGGAAACATAACTTGGCCTGGTAAAGATCCCAATGTAACGGTATCGTTTGCTGATGGTGTGGTTGGTTATGATTTCGTAAAAACGATGAGACTGCAATTAAAAGAAGGCCGTGATTTCTCTAAAAATTTTGGAACTGATTCAACAGCCTTTATCTTAAATGAAACCGCTGTAAAAAGAATAGGTTATAAAGATCCTGTTGGTCAATCAGTAACATGGGGGAACCGCTCCGGAAAGATTATTGGAGTTATTAAAGATTTTCATTTCAATTCAATGCACGAGGCAATAGGCCCATTGATTGTTCGCCTTGATGAAAACTGGACCTGGGGAACTATTCTTATTCGTACCAAAACCGGTAAAACCAAAGAAGCAATTGCAGGATTAGAAAAACTTTGTAAAGGATTAAGTCCGAATTTTCCATTTACTTACCAGTTCTCCGATCAGGAATTTACTAAGCTTTATAAGAGCGAACAAATTGTGAGTAAGCTGGCGAATTACTTTGCATTTCTCGCGATTCTGATTTCCTGTTTAGGATTATTCGGGATGGCAACCTTTACCGCGGCACAACGTACCAAAGAAATCGGTGTGCGTAAAGTGCTGGGCGCATCAGTACCTAATATTGTTGCCCTGTTTTCAGGAAATTTTCTAAAGCTTGTAGCAATTGCTATTCTTGTTGCATTCCCTGTTGCATGGCTTGCCATGAAACAATGGCTGCTGAATTTCACTTACAGGATTGACATGGAGTGGTGGGTGTTTGTAATGGCGGGTGCAATCACCATTTGTATTGCCTTAATAACGGTAAGCTATCAAAGTATAAAAGCAGCGATAGCTAATCCGGTGAAGAGTTTGAGAACGGAGTAATAGAATCATGATTTATTAGATTTGGAAGGATTGGGAGAAAAAATATTGGTACGTATTAATTTTTGAATAAAACCTACTATAAACAAGCTCAAAGCTCTTAGCTGGTAGCTTAAAGCTAAACTTATGATCAAAAATTATTTCAAAACAGCCTGGAGAAATTTATTGAGGAATAAAACTTTTTCTGCCATAAATGTTCTTGGTTTGGCATTAGGCATGGCCTGTAGTTTATTGATCATGCTGTGGGTGAAAGATGAATATGGTATTGATGCTTTTCATGCTAATAATAAACAATTATACAGAATTTATGAACGCCAGTTTTTTGATGGGAAAAAACAAGGAGTTATCTGGACACAAGGGCCGTTAGCGGCGGAACTTAAAAAGGTGATCCCTGAAATTCAAATGGCCACTTCGTATTCATGGACAAACAGCCAGGCTTTTACAGCCGGCAATAAAACTGTTAAACAGGATGCTAATGCAGCCGGCCCTGATTTCTTTAAAATGTTTAGCTTTAAACTTCTACAAGGCACGCCAGGTGAAGCTTTAAAAGACATTAAGAGTCTTGCTATTTCCCGAAAAACTGCGGAGATTTTTTTTGGCAGTCCTGAAGCTGCCATGGGGAAAACTATCCGTTATGCTAATCAAAGTGATTTAATTGTTACGGCTGTATTTGAAAATATTTCAAACAACAGTACATTAAAATTTGATTGTTTAAGAAATTGGGATGCCTATTTAGCCGACAACCAATGGGCAAAGGGCTGGGAAAGCAATGATCCCTTAACATTTTTTATGCTTCGCCCTGATGCGAATGTTGCGAATTTAGAAACAAAGCTCACGCACTTTACTGACAATTATTTAAAACCTCCGCCAAATAAAAGTTTAAGCACGGAATTGAGCATGCAGCCTTTTCATGATTACTACCTTAACAGCAATTTTAAAGATGCACATGTAGCCGGCGGACGAATAGAATATGTAAGATTGTTTAGCGTAGTTGCAATTTTTATATTGCTTATTGCCTGTATCAATTTTATGAATCTTGCCACTGCACGCTCTGCCAAAAGAGCAAAAGAAGTTGGCGTACGCAAAGTAATCGGTGCCATGCGTTACGCACTGGTAGGGCAGTTTATCAGCGAAGCTATGTTATTGACAGTCTTTTCCATTTTCATTTCAATTCTTTTATTGGTTTTGTTATTACCCTTTTTCAATCAGCTTACAGGTAAGCAAATGAAGTTACCTATTACAGAATTTTCTTTTTGGGTAGAATTGGCTGGCTTAACATTCATCACGGGTTTAATGGCAGGAAGTTATCCTGCATTTTTCTTATCATCGTTAAAGCCTGTAAGGGTTTTGAAAGGTGTTTTAAAATTTGACCCGGCTTCTGTATGGCTACGTAAAGGACTTGTTGTTTTTCAATTTGCATTATCTGTTATTTTAATCGTTGGCATGATCGTCATCTATCGGCAGGTTGATTATGTGCAAACAAAAAATTTAGGGTATGAAAGTGATAACCTTGTTTACTTTCCACTGGAAGGAAAACTGATCAATAATTATGATGTACTGAAAGAAAAAATTTCTAAAATTACAGGGATAAAAAATGTATCGCACATGACTGAAAACCCTGCTGAAATAAGTTCGGGCACTGATGGTATAACCTGGGAAGGTGGTCCATCAGATGGCAGAACCAGGTTCACGCCAGTAGGTGTTGGTTATGATTTTGTAAAAACGATCAGCTTACAGCTTGCGCAGGGGCGTGATTTTTCAAAAGTTTTTCCCACTGATTCTACCGGTTTTCTTATCAATGAAACTGCTCTTCAAACAATTGGCTATAAAAATCCTATCGGCAAAACACTAACGTGGGGCGGTAAAAACGGAACGATCATCGGTGTGGTAAAAGATTTTCATTTTCAATCTATGCATACGCTTATACGTCCTTTGATCGCTTATTTGAGCATCAGGCAAATAGAAGGAAATGTTTTGGTACATATCGAAAAAGGCAGAACAAAAGAGGTATTGGCTCAATTACAAAATGTATGTAAAGAATTAAATCCCGATTTCCCGTTTACGTATAATTTTACCAATGAGCAGTATGCCAAACTGTATAAAAGCGAACAGGTAATAAGCAGGCTTTCTAATTATTTTGCTTTCATCGCCATCTTTGTTTCTTGTCTTGGTTTGCTTGGCCTTGCAATTTTCACAGCAGAGCAACGCAAAAAGGAAATAGGTATCCGGAAAGTTTTGGGCGCAAGTGTATCAGGCATTGTTCAGCTATTATCGAAAGACTTTATAAAGTTGGTAATTGTTTCATTCATCATTGCCACACCCATTGCATGGTGGGCGATGAACAAATGGCTTGAGGATTTTGCCTATAGGATATCAATCACATGGTGGATGTTTGCAATGGCAGGTTTAGCAGCAATTTTTATAGCGTTATTAACAGTGAGTTTCCAGGCTATTAAAGCAGCGATAGCAAATCCGGTAAAGAGTTTGAGAACAGAATAAAACTATAACTATGATAAAAAACTATTTCAAGCTTGCCTGGAGAAATATTACTAAACATCGTTTTTATGCTTTTGTAAATGTAGCAGGATTGTTTGCAGGCATTACGTTTGCATTGCTTATCGGCGCTTATGTGTGGGGAGAATTACAGATAAATAAAAATCTGAAGAATGCAGACAGACAATACTTTTTAAAGAGCGAATGGAAAGACCCCAACATGGGTGTTGATATTACAACACTTGGCCCCCTTGCAAAAAGGTTGAAGCAAGATTATCCTAATCTTGTAGAAAATTATTACAGGTGGGATGGCATCACTTCCGTGGTATCAAAGGGCGACAAGCATCTCCGTGAAAATATACAATTGGGTGACAGCACCTTACTTTCGATGTATGGTTTTAAACTGCTGCACGGTAATGCAGCAACTGCTTTGGTGCAACCTTTTTCTGTTGTTATAACAAAAGAGATGGCAGAAAAATATTTTGGCAAGACAGATGTGGTGGGTGAAACCATCAACATTCAAAGTTTTTCCGGCGCCAAAAAAGATTTTGCGATCACAGGTGTGCTGAAGGAAATACCGGATAATTCTGTTACGCATTTGAATGAGTCTAATCTCAATACTTTTTTTATTCCAACCAATACATATACTTATTTCGGAAGGGCGGATTTTGATTTGTGGACAAATATCTATGTGCCATCCTATATTGAATTGCAGAAAAGCGCTGCCATAGCAAGCTTAGACAAAGCAATTAGCCAGTTGATACAAACCAATGCACCGGATGGCATCAAACAAAATTTGAAAATACATGCTGTGCCGGTAACAGATTATTATTTACAAAAAGACAATGCTGTTGTAAAACGGATGCTGTATGCCTTGTCATTTGTTGGATTCTTTATTTTGCTGATGGCTGTAGTAAACTTTGTCAATATTGCCATCAGCAGTTCCGGAAACCGCATGAAAGAAATTGGTGTTCGTAAAGTGCTGGGTAGTGTACGTTCACAATTAATTTTTCAGTTTCTTACAGAATCATTCATACTTGTGCTAATTGCAACTGCGTTGGCATTGGCTGTATATCCATTTGCCAGGCCTGTGTTTTCTCAAATGGTGGGCAAATCAATCCCATCGCTTTTATCGTTCCCGTTATATTTTACTTTTATTCCAATAGTGTTGATTTTGTTTACAGGTTTGCTGGCAGGTTTGTATCCTGCATTTGTTTTATCATCCATCAATACGGTAGATTCTTTGAAAGGCAAATTGAAAACGGTAAAAGAAAATATTTTGCTGCGTAAGTCACTGGTAGGTTTTCAGTTTAGTATTGCATTGATTGTATTAATTGCTGCAGCAATTGTTACGCAACAGGTATCGTATTTTTTCAGCCGGAGTTTGGGCTATAATAAAGAATACATTGTTGCTTCACAAGTTCCAAGAGATTGGTCGCCTTCCGGTGTGAGGAAAATGGAAACCATCCGCAATGAATTTGCAACCATTCCACAAGTACGCAGTGTTGCATTATCTTATGAAATCCCCAACGGTATGAATGGAGGACAGCCGCCTGTTTATAAAGCAGGTACAGATTCAGCAAAAGCCATAGCCATGCAGGCATTAGTAACGGATGAAAATTATTTAAGCACTTACGGGATAAAATTAAACAGTGGGGAATTTTTTGACAGCCGCAAGCTTGATTCCGGCAAAGTGGTGCTGAACAAAAAAGCAGTTGCTGCACTTGGCTATAAAAATTCATCAGATGCTATCGGGCAACAGCTTCGCATTCCCGGCGACCCAACAACATTTACAGTAAAAGGCGTTACCAATGATTTTCATTTTGGTTCTATGCAGCAGGCCATTCAGCCGATGATATTTTTTAATGTAACAACCTCTGTTGTTCACCGCTACCTCTCATTCAAACTAAAGCCAGGTAATGTAAGTACCGGTATTGAAGCCATTCAAAAAAAGTGGGCAACACTGCTTCCAGGCAGTTCTTTTGAATATAGTTTTATGGATGATACGCTGAAGAAATTATATGCTGCAGAACTGCAATTAAAAAAGGCAGCTTATGCTGCTACGCTCTTATCATTGATCATTGTACTGTTAGGTGTGCTTGGTTTAATATCATTAAGCATTCATAAACGGGTAAAAGAAATTGGCATACGCAAAGTATTAGGGGCATCTGTTTTCAATATCATGCTCTTGTTTGTTAAGGAGTTTGTTGTAATAATTTTAATAGCGGCTATTGTTGCATGCCCTGTTGCCTGGTGGGTAATGAATAACTGGTTGAACAACTATGCTTATCACATAGCTATTTCTCTGCTGCCTTTTGTTTGGTCAATAATTATTTTAGCAGTAATTACTTTATTGCTGATTGGGTATCAAACCATAAAAGCAGCCATTGTAAACCCGATAAAGAGTTTGAGAACAGAATAACAGAACCACGATTTATTGGATTTGAATGGATTGGGATGAAAATGTCTGAACTAGGATTGAATGGAAATGTTTGGAATTTGCGGGATTAATGAATATGATTTTTTTTTAGTAAAAAGTTGTATTAAAAACTTAGTGAACCTTATTGGCTTTGAGACTTTGTAAAGATGCTTCAAAAATTATTTATAAAATCAACTGAATTTAAAATGGGAATGCTACGAAATGGATGTAGTATCAGCAGGTCTTTATCTCCGGTAATAAGACAAGAAGCATTCGCTGAAATGGCTAATTCGAGAAATTTATTGTCTTTGGGATCACGGCAAATATTGATTGATTCTGATATTTCATTGAAAATTACTAATTCTTTAAATTCCTTTAAAACTAATAATCTTCTTTCCAAGGGAATATATTTGTCGAATTTCGGCCGCAGCAGTACTTTATTAAATTCATCATACGTTTTTATACTCGCAGAAATTTTTCCTATTTCAGTGCACCTGTCAAATGCCTTTCTTGTATTGGAAGATCTGAATAAAAAGGCACTGATTAAAGTATTCGTATCAATAACAAAAAGATTATTCTTCATTCAGCAATTGTTGAAGAAGCTCTTCAGTAAGTCCATTATTGGCTGCTTCATTACTAATCTTATCCAGCAAAGATTTAAATTCAGCTTCTTTAATACCCTGAGACAAAACGTCTATTTGTTTTTCAAAACTCTTTTCGAGGTGGCTTTTAATTTTCGGAGATATGTTATTCCAATTTTTTGCTGTAGCATCGGCTACTTCTATAACTATTCGTTCCATAGCAATAAATGCTTTAAACCAAATTTACAAAAATTAAGTCTCTAATAAGTAATTTATGTTTAAAAATTATCTGATCATAGCCCTGCGTAACTTATCAAGAAATAAGGTGTATGCTTTTATAAACATCGCCGGATTAAGCATTGGCCTGGCCTGTTCAATGCTCATTATTTTGTATGTGAAAGATGAAGTTAGTTATGATCGCTTTCATACAAACGTAGAAAAAATATACAGGATAGTAAGCCACTCTGTAAATACCAAAGACAATAATGAACAAAAGGATGGTATCACAGGTTATTTTCAGGGACCGAGGTTTACGGCAAGTGTGCCCGGCATACAATCTTTTGTACGTGTACAAAGTGGCTACCAGGATATTAAGAAAGGAACAGATGTTACCCCGCAAGAATTGTTTTTTGTAGATTCAAATTTCTTTTCTGTGTTTTCATTTCCGCTTTTAAATGGAAATGCTAAAAGTTGTTTATCTGAGCCTTATTCTGTGGTGCTTTCTGAAGATGCTGCCAAAAAACAATTTGGTATTGTGGATGCAATCGGTAAAACATTATTGATTAAACATGACAGTACATTCCTGCCTTATACAGTAACGGCAGTTGCCAAAAGAAGTCCGCAAAACTCCTCAATAAAATTTGATGTATTGCTACCTTTAAAAGTATCGGCAGCAGATGGCCAGAACATTGAGAACTGGTTCAATTTTTTCCTGAATACATTTGTAGTACTTTCTCCCAATGCCAATACCCGGGCAGTGGAAGCGCACATAAAAAAGGTGTATGATTCAGAATCTGCTGATGCATTAAAAATAATCACAGAAAAATTCGGCCCTGTTGAATCGAAGAGCGAATATGTATTGCAACCATTTACTGATATGCACCTCAATAAAGAATTGCCAGCACAGAATGGGCTTACAGATGCAAGTAATCCGGTGTACTCGTATATCCTGTCTGGCATTGCATTGTTTATTTTACTTATTGCATGTATCAATTTTGTAAACCTTACTATAGCAAGGTCAGTAAGAAGGGCAAAAGAAATAGGGATTCGTAAGGTTGTGGGCAGTGAGAGAAAGCAACTTGTTATGCAATTTTTAGGTGAGTCATTGCTGCTTTGCTTTATTGCTTTTGCATTTGCACTACTTCTTGTACAACTCGTACTACCAGTATTTAATACGCTGTCTAATAAAGCGCTGTCCATTTCTTATCTATTCGATGCAAAGCTTATTGCAGGATACATTGCTCTCTTTCTTATAACAGGATTGCTTGCCGGCTTTTATCCGGCATTGGTATTGTCAGGCTACAATCCTGTACAAACATTATACAGCCGCTTTATACTTGGTGGTAAAAATTATCTGCAAAGATCATTGGTTGTTTTGCAATTTGCGCTTGCCTCATTTTTAATTATTGCTACGCTTACTATTTATGGACAGTTCAATTACCTCACTACTAAAAAATTGGGTTATGATGATAGTAACCTGGTGATGGTTAAGAAGCAGAACATGAAACGTAATGAAGCCCGTGTATTGAAAAATGAGCTGATGAAAAGCCCTGATATAGTTGGTGTAGCAGCAAAGAATAGCGGCTCGTGGTTTACCGCAGCAAAGGTAAACAGTGATTCGGCAATCCCGTTCAGTTATGAAACTGTGGATGAAATGTATATCCCGCTTTTAAAAATTCCTGTTTTGCAAGGAAGAAATTTTTCTCCTGAGTATCCATCGGACTCAGCTAATTCCATATTGGTTAATGAAGCATTTGTAAAAAAGGCAGGGTGGAAAAATGCTATCGGACAGCAAGTTAATTTCTGGTATGATAATAATAAAAAATATTCAGTGATTGGTGTAGTTAAAGACTACCATTATGAAGCATTGAACCAGGAGATCAAGCCGCAATTGTTTACCATGAAGAAAGATAATAAATATGGGATGGCATTCATAAAAATTAAATCAAATTCAGAAATATCAAGCCTGAAACATATTGAACAGGTTTTTAAAAAATTATTCCCGTTGAGCCCATATACCTTCACTTTCAAAGACCAGGAAAACATAAAGAAATATGAAGCAGAATCAAAGTGGAAGCAAATCATGTTATTCAGTGCTGTGCTTACTATTTTCATTTCGTGCATTGGCTTATTTGGATTAAGTGTATTAACAGCAGAAAAAAGAACAAAAGAGATTGGTATCCGTAAAGTGCTTGGTGCTTCTATTCAAAATGTTGTAACCATTTTGTCAGGAGATTTTGTAAAGTTAGTAGTCATAGCACTATTAATAGCTATACCACTGTCCTGGATGGTTGCAAACAAGTGGCTTCAAAATTATCCATACAGGATAACATTAAGCTGGCAAATATTTGCATTTGCAGGGGTACTTGTAATTTGTATCGGCTTGGTAACCGTTAGTTTCCAGGCAATAAAAGCAGCTATAGCAAACCCGGTAAAAAGTTTAAGAACGGAATAAAAAAACGAATCAAAAACTATTTATAAAATCAACCGCATTTAAAATGGGAATGCCACGAAATGGATGCAGTATCAGCAGGTCTTTATCCCCGGTAATAAGACAGGAGGCCTTTGCAGAAATGGCTAATTCAAGAGATTTAGAGTGTGTAAACAGAAAGGCACTGATAAGAGTATTGGTATCTATAACAAAGAATTTATTCTTCATTCAGCAATTGTTGAAGAACTTCTTCATTAAGTCCGTTCTTAGCCGCTTCCTCTCGGGCTTTTTTCAGCAACGCTTCAAAATCGTGTTCTTTCACTTTTTGCAAAACATCTTCTATTTGTTGGGCAAAGCTTTTCTCAAGATGATTTTTAATTTTCGAAGAAACATCTCGCCATTTTTTTGCTGTTGCATCCGCAACTTCAATAACTATTCGTTCCATTTTTCTATTAATTATGGGTTACAATTCAAATTTAAGCCTTTAATACTTTAAATGTATGCTTAAAAACTATTTCAAAACTGCCTGGCGGAATGTTGTTAAAAACAAGGCTCACTCACTTATTAATATCGCTGGCTTATCGGTAGGACTGGCTTGTAGCTTGCTTATGCTGCTTTGGGTACAGAATGAGTTGAGGATTGATGCGTTTCACATGAACGGTGAACGGCTCTACAAGGTGTATGCGAGGGAATACTATAATCATAACATAGACGGTAATTACGATACGCCAGGCCCCTTAGCAGATGAGCTAAAGAAAGTAATACCCGAAATTGAAGATGCTATCATGCTTCAGGAAGACAACCATCAGGCTACATTCGGAGTGGGCAATAAGATTTTGACAGTGGAAGGTACCGGAGCAGGTGCAGGTTTGTTTAGTATGTTTAGCTATCCGCTCTTGCAGGGTACACCCAAAAATGCGTTAAGTTCACCGGTAAACATAGCCATCTCAAAAAAAACGGCTGATCAGTTTTTCGGCAGCCCGCAAAATGCCATGGGCAAAACCATCCGCTTTGATAACAAGAGAAATTTTACTGTAACTGCGGTATTTAAAGATCTGCCTGCAAATGCAGCGCGTAAATTTGATTACGCTATCAGTTGGCAAGCCTGGCAGCAGGATCATCCATCGGCTAAAGAATGGAATAACAGTGGTCCGTTAACATATATATTGTTACGTGCCGATGCATACCCGGCTTCAGTTAATAAAAAGCTTACTCATTTCCTGGATGCGTATAAGAAAAATCAAAGCGCAGTTTACCGTATTGAACTTGGGCTGCAAAAATTTGATGAGGTGTACCTTCACAATGTTTTCATAGATGGAAAAATTGCAGGTGGACGTATTGAATATGTTCATCTGTTTAGCCTCGTAGCAGTTTTTATTTTATTGATTGCCTGCATTAACTTCATAAACCTTACTACTGCACGTTCGGTAAAAAGAGCAAGAGAGGTAGGAGTGCGCAAAGCATTGGGTGCACTACGTTCCGTATTAACCAAACAGTTTATTGGCGAATCGCTCATCCTTACTGCATTCGCTGTTACTATTGCATTAATACTAATGACTTTGCTTTTACCCGTCTTTAATGAGGTTACGCAAAAGCAAATTGAACTGCCTTTTAGTGATGCTGCTTTCTGGTTAAAGCTAGTGGCAATCACATTGGTTACCGGATTAATTTCAGGAAGTTATCCGGCTTTGTTTTTATCCTCTTTCAACCCGGTAAAAGTTTTAAAAGGAACAGTTAAGCTTAATAGTGGTGCTGTATGGTTTCGAAAAGGTTTGGTAGTATTTCAGTTTGTTATTTCTATAGTGCTCATCATTGGCACCATCGTGGTTTCAAAACAGGTGAACTTTATACAAACAAGAAACTTAGGATACGACCGCGAAAACCTGATCTATGTTCCATTAAAAGGCGAGCTTACAAATAAGTATGCAATATGGAAGGACAAAGCTTTAAGAATGCCTGGCATCCGAAGCATTAGCTGCATATCCGATAACCCTGCTAATCTTGACCAGCAAACCAATAATGTAGATTGGGAAGGAAGAGATGCAAATAGCCTCATCTCTTTCGAACATCCGGTTGCAGGATATGATTTTGTGCAAACCATGAAACTGAAAATGATGGATGGGCGTGACTTTTCCAAAGACTTTGCTACAGATGCAAATACTTTTATCATTAATGAAACAGCAGCGAAAAATATAGGTTATGCTCATCCTGTAGGACGCTCCTTAACATTGAACAATCAAAAGGGTATGATCATCGGTGTTCTAAAAGACTTTCATTTCAGATCATTACATGAGCAGATACAGCCATTGATCATGCAGGTTAGAGAAGGATATAGTCATGGCAATATTTTAATTCGTACACAACCCGGTAAAACCAAAGAGGCATTGGCAAGTCTTGAAACACTTTGGAGGCAGTTAAATCCGCAGTTTCCGTTTTCTTATTCTTTCTCTGAAGAAGAATATCAAAAGCTATATAGAAATGAACAGGTCATTGGCAAGCTGTCTGATGCCTTTGCCTTCTTAGCTATTTTTATTTCTTGCTTGGGTTTGTTAGGCCTGGTAATGTTTACAGCAGAACAGCGAACAAAAGAAATTGGCATCCGCAAAGTTTTGGGTGCTTCAATAAGTGGCATCGTACAATTAATATCAGCCGATTTTTTTAAACTGGTTTTTATCGCTATCCTCATTGCTTCACCTATTGCCTGGTGGGCGATGACTCTATGGCTGAATGATTATGCATATAAGATAAGCATCAGTTGGTGGATATTTGTTTTAGCCGGCTTAATGGCAATATTTATAGCCTTAGCAACCATAAGTTTCCAGGCTATAAAAGCAGCGATAGCAAATCCTGTGAAAAGTTTAAGAACGGAATAAAAAAATTATCATGTTAAAAAATTATTTCAAAATAGCATGGATAAATCTTTTGAAGAATAAAACTTCTTCTTTTATCAACATCAGCGGACTTGCTGCAGGTATCACTATAACCATCCTCATTGCTTTATGGGTGTACGATGAATTATCATTCAATAAAAACTTTAATAACTACAACCAGATTGCCCGTGTTATGTGGCATACTACCAGCAATGGTGAACGGAACTCCTATCCTTATAATCCTCATATAATGGGTACTGAGCTACGGAATAATTATAGCAATGATTTAAAATCTATTGTAATGTCTACTTTTCCTCAAAAATCTGTATTGACTTATGGTGAAAAGAAAATCAGCAAAACCGGTACTTATATGGAAGCGGGTTCACTTGATATGTTTAATATAGAATTATTGAAAGGAACCCGTTTCGCCCTGAATGATCCTCCATCTATAATATTGTCTGCATCTGCTGCAAAAATATTATTTGGAGACAGTGATCCAATGAATAAGGTTTTAATAATTGATAATAAAGAGAACGTAAAAGTAACAGGAGTTTACCAGGACTTTCCTGATAATTCTGACTTTAAAGATATCACCTTCATTGCTCCATGGGGGTTGTATTTAATGCTTAATCCCCCAATAAAAAATGATCTCTCATGGGACAATAATAATTTTCAGGTATTTGTACAGGTAAATAGATATGCAGACATGAATAAGGTTGCTGCAAAAATAAAAAACATCAGAGCAGCGAAAATGACAAAGAAATCTGTTGACTTAATGAAGCCTGAAGTTTTTCTGCATCCAATGAATAAGTGGCATTTGTATGCTGACTTTAAAAATGGCGTTAATGCCGGAGGGCGAATTCAATTTGTATGGCTTTTTGGAATGATTGGCCTCTTTGTATTGCTTTTGGCGTGCATCAATTACATGAACCTGAGCACGGCCCGCAGTGAAAAACGGGCAAAGGAAGTAGGTATCAGGAAAACGATTGGAGCTTTGCAAAGCCAGTTGATGAGCCAGTTTTTCACCGAATCATTGGTTTCTGTGGCTGTTGCATTTGTAATCTCTCTTTTAATGGTATTATTGGCGCTGCCTTTTTTTAATGAAATTGCAGATAAAAAAATCACCATCCCGTGGGGCAACGCTTGGTTTTGGTTATTAAGTATGGGTTTCGTTGTTGTTACAGCATTGATTGCCGGCCTTTATCCTGCCCTTTACTTACCTTCTTTTCAGCCAATAAAAGTATTAAAAGGTACATTCCGGATAGGGCGGTTTGCTGTGCTTCCACGTAAAGTATTAGTTGTGCTGCAGTTTACCGTTTCTGTAATTCTGGTAATTGGGACTATAGTTGTTTTCAAACAGATACAGTTTGCCAAAAACCGTTCCATAGGGTATAACAGAAATGGACTAATAACGATGGATATGACCAGTGATGTTGAAAAAAACTTCAGGATTATTAGAGAAGAACTCAAAGCATCAGGAACAGTTGAAGAAATGGCAACATCTGCAAACTCAACGATTGATTATAATGTAGATGTTACCGATTTGAACTGGAAAGGAAAAGATCCTGGTTTATCAGTTGATATTCCGTTTAACAATGTAAGTTATGAATATGGAAAAACGATCGGCTGGCAAATAAAAGAAGGGCGGGATTTTTCTCCTTCATTTTCAACCGATTCTTCCGCTTTTATTTTAAATGAATCTGCTGTTAAAGCTATGGGTTTGCAACATCCCATTGGTGAAACAATACAGTTTTATGGACGGCCCTTTACAGTAATTGGAGTAGTAAAAGATATAGTTTTTGAATCACCTTATAAACCGGCTAAAGAGTCTATTTATAATATGATGGGACAACCAAACTTTGTTGTTACGATAAAATTTAATCCTAAGACGGGTATCAAAGATGCACTGGACAAAATTGAATCAGTTTTTTCAAAATACAATCCAGCCTTTCCTTTCACTTATAAATTTGTAGATGAACAATATGCAAGGAAATTTATGGATGAAGTACGTATTGGTAAACTTGCAGGTTATTTTGCTTTCTTCGCTATTTTCATTTCCTGCCTTGGTTTATTTGGATTAGCTTCTTTTATGGCAGAGCAACGCACGAAAGAAATTGGTGTGAGGAAAGTATTGGGCGCGTCGGTATTTAATTTATGGCGATTACTATCAAAAGAGTTTGTAATGCTTATTATCATTTCTTTGTTTATTGCCATTCCCTTAGGTTTTTATTTTATGCATAACTGGTTGCAGGGTTATCAATACCGAACAGAAATATCGTGGTGGATTTTTGCAGCAGCAGGCATAGGCGCATTAGTAATTACTTTATTAACGGTGAGTTTCCAGGCTATAAAAGCAGCAATAGCAAACCCTGTTAAAAGTTTAAGAACGGAGTAAAAGCATTGTTGAATTATGAATGAAAATTATGTCCATCAATCCTCCACAACCATTTCTTTGCTGTTGCTGCTGTGCCACTGGCAGCACTTTTTACAATACCCATTAATCCTCCTCCGCTTCCTTGTCCGCCCCCGGTAAATTGTTTTAGTAAATCCTAAAGACAGCCTCCGCCTGAGTTTTGTTGTCCCGCAATTTCATCACTTTTACCGCCGGTGATAGAACCTCAATAATCTTTCTAATGAAAATCTTTAATCATTGGGATCATAAGCGTTCCATTATCGGAAACAAAGCAGAACTTACAACATCTTTATTCCTTCATCGGTTTCATATTAAAAACATGTAGTCTTCCAGGCACTGCGCTCTAAGAAAAGAGAATCAAAAATATGAGTGATATCAAAACAAAATCAAAAACCAACCTTTTACAGCTTTCCATAGGTGCATTAGGAATTGTATTCGGAGACATTGGAACAAGTCCGCTTTATGCAATGAGGGTTTGTTTTGAAGGGACTCATGGAATCGCAATAACTGATCAAAATGTTTATGGTATTTTATCAATGATCTTCTGGTCTTTAATCCTGGTTATCAGTTTAAAATATTTGATTATTATTCTAAGTTTTGATAACGAAGGAGAAGGCGGCATATTAGCTTTAATGAAATTAGTATTACCCTTAAAAAAAAGCAATAAATATTTCGTGATTTTATCAATGGGTTTATTTGGTGCAGCATTACTTTATGGAGATGGGATGATCACTCCGGCCATTTCGGTATTGAGTGCTTTGGAGGGGTTACAAATTGCTACTCCTTTTTTTGAGCCATATATCATACCATTTACAATTATTATTCTATTCATGCTGTTTGTGTTTCAAAGAAAAGGTACGGGTAAGGTAGGTATGATCTTTGGTCCGGTAATTTTTATCTGGTTTATCTCACTGGCACTTCTGGGGATAAATGCAATTGTAAAACATCCGGCAGTTATAAATGCTATAAACCCTTATTATGCTTTTCATTTTTTCCTTACTCACGGCATCGGGGGCATCACTATTTTAGGCGCTGTGTTTTTGGTAGTAACCGGAGGCGAAGCGGTGTATGCTGATATGGGTCATTTTGGTAGAAAGCCAATTCGCCTGGGATGGTTTTATATGGTGTTACCTTGCCTGGTTATAAATTATTTCGGACAGGGAGCTTTGCTTTTAGACAATCATAGTTTTATTTCAAATCCATTTTATTATTTAGCTCCCGAATGGGCTTTGTATCCATTGGTGATACTTGCTGCTTTAGCAACAGTTATTGCGTCTCAGGCAGTTTTATCAGGCGCATTCAGCCTCACTTACCAGGCAATTCAATTAGGGTTTATGCCCCGTCTAAAAGTTGTGCATACATCAGCAGATGAAAGAGGACAAATTTATATTCCTCAATTGAACTGGATGCTATTTTTAGCAATTATCAGCCTTGTCGCTTCTTTTAAAACTTCAGAAAATCTTGCAGGAGCTTATGGAGTAGCAGTTACTACCACAATGGTTATTACTACATTACTCGCCTTTGTAGCAATGAGAAATTTGTGGAAATGGAACCTGCCTGCTGCAATATCATTAACCATATTTTTTTTAATTATAGATCTTTCTTTTTTTTTCGCAAACATAGTGAAAGTGCCGGATGGAGGCTGGTTTCCACTGGTTATTGCAGGGTTATTCTATTTTATAATGACTACCTGGTACAAAGGCAAAAGAATGATGAGCACTCAACTTGAAAAAGTTATAGATCCTTTAAAAAAATTCCTGACTTATTATCAAAAAAATGTTCAACACATTGTAGAAGGAACTGCTATCTATTTAACAAGAGACTCATCAGGCACACCTCCGGCATTGGTTTTTAATTTAAGACATAATAAAGTTTTACATGACAGAGTAATTATTTTGTCTGTTGAGTTTAATGCTTTACCTCATGTGGAATTCTTTGAGAATATTGAAATAACTAAGCTTGATAAATATATAACTCATGTTATTATTCGCTATGGTTATTTGGATGTAACAGATATTCCTGATTCTTTAAATCTACTGAAAGAAAAAGGTCTGACTATTGAACAAAAAAATGTAACCTATTTCCTGGGAAGGGAATCAGTTGTAGTAGCTAAACACACCGGCATGAGCCCATTTCGTGAAACGTTGTTTAGTTTTATGGGAAAAAATTCCGTGAAAGCTACCAAATATTTTAATTTACCCTCAGATAAAGTTTTTGTAATAGGATCTCAAATAAGATTGTAAAAACAATCCGGTGTTTGCTTCAGTTATTTGAATACTATTTTTTTAGTGATTACGGTATAAACTAAACATGTATCCCTTTGCTGCGCTATCAATGTCGTTAAAAAGTATGTCTTTAGTAGGCATTTCTTGTGCCCCTTGTGGATTATCTTTGTGTCCCTTGTGGTTAAAAACTCTTGAAATCATAAACCTTATTTAACCACAAGGTACTCAAAGGTAATTCACAAGGGGCCACGAAGACCTTTAACCAAATTGTAATTTTAAACAGGAAAGAATACAACAAACTTCTTAAGTCAACGATATTGGCTGTGCTATAACTATAATTTGTGGTTTTAGCATTCTTTTAATATTCGTTAATAGATGGAGGTTGATAATTTAAAGATTGTTTAAGAAGGTTCAAACAGTATACTTAAGAAAGATGTAAGTTTTAGTCACAGTAATATAATTCAATGTACCTAGTGGCGGCACACCAAATAATAAGGGATAAAAAGAATAAAATTCTTCGGAATGTTCCTTTTTTTTCCCACCAAACCTCATTAAATCCTCAAATCATTTATAATAACACATGGCAAAATAATTGAATGACATCAAGTTTACTCATTTTCAAAACACAAAAACAAATTTATGAAAAAATTTATTTTTTTAGTACTGGTGAACTTTGCTCTTTTCTCGTGTGGGGATAATACGGGTAATCAATCCACATCCGGATCTTCGGGTTCAGATACTGGAACCTCAGGTTCTACTACTTCCGGAGCTTCAGGTAGTGGTACCAGTTCCGATGGATCAGGTAGCGGCACCACATCTGGTAGCGGTACTACATCAGGATCAGGCAGCGGAACCACAGGTAGCGGTACAACATCAGGATCAGGTAGCGGTACTAATTCTGGAACAACAGGTAGCGGCAGCACAGGAACAACAGGTAGTGGCAGCACAGGAACAACAGGTAGCGGCAGCACAGGAACAACAGGTAGTGGCAGCACAGGAACAACAGGTAGTGGCAACACAGGAACAACAGGTAGTGGCAACACAGGAACAACAGGTAGCGGCAACACAGGAACAACAGGTAGCGGCAGCACAGGAACAACAGGTAGCGGCAATTCCAATTCAGGAACAGATACAGGCCGTATGCATGGAAAAGGCACTAATAGAAAACCATCACGGACTGGAACAACAGGACATGGTAATACTACTCCTAATTCCACTAATGGTACGCCTCCCGGTACCCAGAGTACACCTAAATAGTTTTTTGCAGGTATGACACATCAATTTATGATCTGATTGTACTTGTTTTAAGTGATTGTATAATCCCCAGGCCGATGAGAACTTAGGAAAGAGTTTTATTAGTTTTAAGTTTATGCTTACTAAATGAACTGATAATTTATATTCATTCCCTGTAATGTTACAGGGAATGAATATCTTTTCTCTTTTAAAACCTTAGAGTATAAATCTTCAAAGTATTATTTTGTATTAGCCTCCCCTTTTTTAACACTTCAATTCTATGACATTTTATAAATGTCTAGTAGCAGTCGCTTTTGATAATTATCAATATCTACGGTGTCGATCTCAGGTTTCCCTTCATTAGTATTTATACCAAATAAATACCTTTTCTTTTGCCCGCCAAACTTGATAAAGTTCCAATAGCTGTAAACATTTCTATTAGGTAATGAGTGAACAAGAATTAGTTGATGTTGTGGCTAATTGTAATTGATCATCAAATAAGTAGTGTTAAGTTAACTCTAAAGTGTCGCGTTCTGCTTTCAGCCGTCAGCTATTAGCAGTCAGCAGATCAATGTGTAATAAGTTTCCTCCTGATACCTGATAGCTGATAGCGAATACGTCAATTTACACTTAACTTAACAGTAGCTTGAAACATAAATAACATGTTTTAGAAACTATCTTAATTGCTTTCCAGAAAAAAAAGCATCAATAATCAGCGCCTTTAAAAATAATAAATGCCTTACTTTGTCTCATGACATATAAGGTATTATATCATAATGAACTGGATATCAAAAGTGTTGAAAAGGCTTTTCCAAAAACGATACAACAATTGCAGAATGGCGATTTCAATAGCGCTGATGTTCGAAAAATGATTGATTCGGGATATTACCGGGCGAGGCTGAACATCCGGGACCGGTTGCTTTTTTCTGTGGTGCAGTTCAAGGGCCAAAAATGTTTGCTGTTGCTGGAAGTAATAAAAGACCACAACTATGCACGAAGCCGCTTTCTACGCGGAATAGCAATACCTGATGAAGATAATCTTCTTTCTGTGCCCGATCCGGCTACCGCCTTTAATGGGCAAATACCTGAACTGGCTTATCTTAACCCGCAGAACGGCTCAATACACCTACTTAATAAATTTATTTCCTTTGATGAAATACAAGAAGCTGTCTTGTTTCTTCCAACGCCGCTAATTATAATTGGTGCTGCCGGAAGCGGAAAAACGGCACTGGTGCTGGAAAAATTGAAAACATTGCCGGGGAATGTAGCTTACATCTCGTTGTCTAAATTTTTAGTGGAGAACGCAGCACGGCTGTATTATGCAAATGGATATGATAACGAACACCAGGAAGCAGAATTCCTGTCTCTGGCCGATTACCTGGCTAGTTGGGAGAAGCCACATGGTGGCGAAATACATTTCCGCACTTTTGAGCCCTGGTTTATCCGTCATTCCCAGGCACTGAAAATAAATGAGCCTTATCGCGTATACGAAGAATTCAAAGGTGTTATTACAGGGTCTCCTACAGATAAAGCATGGCTTACAGAAGATGAGTATTTTTCATTAGGGGTAAAGCAGTCTATTTTCAGCCTGGAAGAAAGAAGAAAGTTATATCCGTTTTTCCACAAATATTTACAGTGGCTAAAAGAAAGTAACCTGTACGACAGCAATATCATCTGCTATGAATATTTGGAAAAAATCAAGCCCCGGTACGATTACATTATGGTGGATGAGGTGCAGGATATTACCAATATCCAATTAAAATGCATATTGCAATCACTTACCGGGAAATCTAATTTCATTTTAACAGGCGACAGTAATCAGATCGTTCATCCTAATTTCTTTTCCTGGTCTAAAGTAAAAACATACTTCCACCAAAGTGGCGATGCAGGTAAACAGGTGAGCATATTACAAACCAATTACCGCAATAGCCAACAGGTAGTTAAGCTGAGTAATAATTTGCTGAAGATTAAGAACCGGCGCTTTGGTTCCATTGATCGCGAAAGCAATTACCTGGTAAATACAATCAGCCAGGAGAATGGCGAAGTGTTACTATACCCGGATGAAGACAAAAAGAAAACTGAATTAAATCGCCGTACGCAGGATAGCACTCATTTTGCTGTGATGGTTACGGATAACATATTCAAAGAGGAAGCAAGGAAATTTTTTAAGACTCCCCTGGTATTCAGCATCCAGGAGGCCAAAGGGCTGGAGTATGAAAATGTTATCCTGGTAAATTTTGTTTCGCACCATGAACCTGAATTCCGGGAAATTATTAACGGAGTTACTCAGGAGGACCTGCAACAGGAAGAATTGCAATACAACCGCGCCCAAAACAAGGACGATAAGGATGCAGAAATTTACAAGTTCTATATCAACTCACTTTATGTAGCTATTACCCGCGCCATCAAAAATATTTACCTGTTTGAAAAAAAAATAAACCATCCCGTACTGGAATTGCTGCAAATACGTGAAAGCAGCAAGGAAATACAGGTAAAGGAATCCAAATCAAGCCGGGATGAATGGCTGGAAGAAGCACGCCGGCTGGAAGAGCAGGGAAAACATGAGCAGGCTGAGCAGATACGGGCAAAATACCTTGGATATGAATACATCAGCGCCGAACAATTAACAGCTATTCTTCAGTTTGCTCTCGATCCGGCCAAAAAGGAGCATGAAGTTAAAAAGGAGCGTAAACAATTATTCCAGTACGCTATCAACCATCAACGCTTTGACTGGATTGAACAACTGGCAAAGCTCCAATTTCAAAGGGCTGTATTACTTATGAAAGAAGTGCGGCAGCACCGGAAGGAATTTGCAAAGAATATCCGGCTGGGCCGCCGGCAGGATGTACTGGCAACTGTAAAAAGATATGGTATTGAATTCGTTACTGAAGAAGGCTCTACGGCATTGATGCTTGCTGTTCATCATGGCCAGCCTGAGTTGGCATCAGAACTGCTTAAACAGAATGCTTCTATCCGGCATACTGACCCGAACGGATGGCTGGCTATTGATTACCTGCTTCAGGGTTTTTATAAAAACAACCTGTTAAAGCAAAATCAAATGGCCACTACTCAAACTATGCGTCAATTCTGGCACCTGGTAAAGCCGCCTGGGATTGTAGTAGAGCTTGAAAGACAACAACTGAATATAGGCGGCCATAGCATGCTTTTCTTCTTGTTGATACTTATGCGTACTATGCATGAAATGCAACCCGAGAAAATAAAGATCACCTGGCCGGAGCGTAAAGAATTTATGTTCACAGGTGCGTTCGACATGGATGATTTCGAGCGGTTTGCCGCAATTATCCCGGATGAAATCCTGCCGCCGTACCGGAAAAACAGGAGTTATATAAATAGTGTTTTAGCTGGTAATGAAGTGAGCCGGCAAGGGCATCCCGGATGCAAAATGGCTTTTACAAGGGTAAAGCGGGGGATGTATATTTTAAATCCTGAAATCAGGTGGAAAGAAGATTAATGCTTAACTGGAAAAACTTGCAATTATTAATTGTCTGGATTTTTTACCGGATAATTATTTAATAAGCCAGAAACCGATAACATTTCAATATCAATTCTACCAGGATATTATTAGACAGCTTATCCATTCAAGACTTATAAGTTCCTAAGCTCTCTTCATTCAGGGTCTCAAATTAAAAATAACAATGGCAATTCAATGTCGTTGACTTAACAAGGTTGAGGTGTTCTTTTATATGTGAAATTACAATTTGATTAAAAGTCTTAGAGCCCCTTGTGGGATTTCCTTTGTGTTCCTTGTGGTTAAATGCGGTCTACGATTCCAGGAGTTTTTTAACCACAAGGAACACAAAGGAAATCCCACAAGGAGCACAAGGGATGCCTGCTACATACCAAATCCTTAAGTCAACGACATTGACTGGGAATTAATTATCTAAAAGGGGAGAAACTTTTACTGATTTAAACTTTACCTTACCATGCTTAGCATAAAACCATAAGAAGTTACCCTTCTCATCAATTGTACGATTAACAATACATCTTTTATTTTCGATACAAACATCAATGATATCATCTTTCATTATAATATCCACTTTGATTGATTTATCTAAACCGGTAACTCCGGTTATAGAAGTACCATTTAGTTTTATGCTGCGATCAATAGCAGAAAAACTAAGCCGGTAACCACCTGCAGCTTTCTCGCCTGATCTTAAATAGAGGCCGTATTCTTCGTTTCTACCCAACGGTTCTATCTCTAATGTTATACGGCTGTTTAAAGGAATATTGTCTAAATTAGCTGCCGCTAATCCATTTGTAGCGCTTATAACAAATTTTTGATTGTCTTCTATAGCTGTTGAAGAATCATACACTAATTTTAAGTTTAAGGGGCATAAAGTTTTGGGTATCATTTCAGCAGGAAACTTTGTCGCGAGTGTACCATCGGGTTGTTGAACCAGTTCCCTGAAAACAATGTTGCCACCAAACATTTCTCTCCCTGCATCTTTGTTATCAAGACGGGAAGGAACCCAACCGGCAGCAATTTGCCTGTCATTGGTAAATCCTGCCATCTTTACCACATTTGACCAATCTTCATTTAAAGCCTGGAACTCTGGTTGTTCCCATGGCCCGTAAGGATTCCTGGATTTTACATAATATGTATTGGAGTTGTCGCTGTAAACCAGGTAATACCATCCTTTCCACAAGAAATAATCAGGGCATTCCGGAACAGAATTCTGCCCGGTTAAAACAGGAACTTTTACATCCCAATCCTTTAAATTTTTAGACTCCAGGTGAACAAGGCAACCATCCTTCCCTTTTAAGACAGGGTTATCTTTTTTACTGGAAATAAATAAATGAAACGTTCCTGTAGCATCTGTAAAAACTTTCGGATCTCTAAAATCTCTTTTGCTATATCCCGGTGCAGAAGTATAAAAAGGATTGGGTTGTTGCTTTTTAAAATTTATGGCATCCTTACTGATGGCATAACTTAACTGCTCATTTACCTGTCCATTGTTAATGAGCCTTGTAGCATAAAACGCATAAAATTTTTTATTGGAGTACACCACAGATCCGGTACAAATTGACTTTTCCCAATCTTCATCTATTCCGATAACGATCGGGTGATGGGTCCAGTTTTTTAAATCTTTGGTAGTGCTTACTACCCATTGATGTCCGCCTAAACCATTCAAGGCTGCGTGGTGAGCAGAATCAATTAACCAGTACAAATAATAAGTATCCTTATAAAAAAAAGGAATACAATCTCCTACAAATAAATTATTGCCTACGGGCTTAAAATATTGCATGCCTGAAGTAAACTGCTTAGAAGGATCGTACTGCACACTTAATTGTGATTGTGCGCTTAAACCTATGCTGACTAACAAAAGAAGGCCGGTCAATTTTTTCATACAGAGAATTTTACATAATAATATAACCAATGCCTGATCAGCGTTCAGGTGGCTTTCCGTCTCTCCACCAATGCTCTTCCATTTCTTCCAACAATTTTTCCTTCGTCTCAGGTAAATAAATAAAGTTTCGAAATAGGGTGGTGATACCAAGCATACGCTGAATACCTTATAGGAAATTTTTTTTGGCAGATGCATGATATCTTTTTAATCACTTGGCGGAAAGCCGCTTGTCTCCATGATTTCCAGTTTTTCCCTAACAAGTTCCGTAATTTTTGTGGTAGCTTTTGGAAACACTTTTCTCAGGTCTATCTCCTCATTATCTGCAAGCAATACCTGGAGGGTTTTCATGAATATGTTTTTGATTTCCGTGGCAAGATTGACCTTGCATATTCCTCTGCTGATAGCCTCTTTTAATTGCACTGCCGGAACCCCGGATCCTCCGTGCAGCACCAACACTGTTTCAACTGAAGAACGAATGGCCGACAGTAACTCAAACTGAAGTTGCGGTTCAGCTTTATAAAAGCCATGCGACGTTCCAATCGCTACCGCAAGCGCATCTATTCCCGTTGCTTCAACAAATGTTTTCGCCTCGTTCACCTGGGTAAATCCCTGGTGAGCATTTGACTGTCCAAGCTTCGCTATATAACCCAGTTCCGCTTCCACATTAGCTTTATAAGGAGCGGCTAATTTTACCACTTCAGAAGTAATTTTGATATTCTCCTCAAAAGGCAATTCACTTCCATCTATCATAACAGAATCGAATCCTGCATCAAGGCATGAATGGACAATATCTACTGAATCGCCATGGTCAAGATGTATCCAGCCTTCAACATTATGTTCCTCCAGACCGGTTCTTCCTAAACTTACGGCAGTTTTCAATCCCATATATTCAATGGAGCTTCTTGTTAACTGTAGTATAACAGGTTGGTTGAGTTGTGAAGCAGCTTTCAGCACACCATGAAGTGTTTCAAGGTTATAATAATTTGTTGCCAGCAATCCTCTTTTTTGGGCGGTAAACATTTGCAGCTTTTCTCGCAGGGTCATAATAAAACTTCTGTATTGAACAATGATCTGGCTTTTTCTTTAAATAAAACGATGTCTGCAAATGCGACTGTACCGCCTGCAGCTGTGGTATTAATGGCGCCGCAGAGGTTTGCGAACCGAAGGCATTCTTCCAAGGGATTACCTTTTAGATACGTTGAAATAAACCCTGCATTAAAGCTGTCACCCGCCCCGATTGCGTCAACAAAATTATTGTGCAACATAGGAGGGGAAGAGATAAAGTTTCCTTTGTCATAAGCCAGTGCGCCTTTAGTTCCCCTTTTGATAATAATCAAATTAGCGAATGGTGCCAGTTTAATGGCAGCGTCTTCTATTGACGATAATTTAGTGAGCAATAATATTTCTGTTTCATTTGGTAAGAACACATCAACATCAGGAAGACATTCCTCAAAAGGAAACATCCATTCATTTTCAGGATCCCATTGAAGATCCAAAGAAGTAGTTAACCCATCTTCCTTTGCTTTTTTAAACAATGCGGGTATATCGGCTTTCAGCGATTTATGCAAAAAATAGGAAGATACATGCAGGTGGCCGAATAAAGAGAGGTCTTTAGGTATGTGTGCCAGTGAAAAAGATTCCATTGCACCGCCATACGTTACCATTGCCCTGTCTTGCGAATAGTTCATTACTACTGTTAACCCTGTTTTATCATCAACCGATTCTGTAACATAATCAGTGTTAACCTGTTTTCTGATTAATTCTTCCAGGATAAATTTTCCAAATGAATCTTTTCCCAGCATGCCGCAAAAAGATGTACTGATGCCCAGCATGGCGATGTTGGCGGCGAATATTGCAGAAGAACTTCCCAGAGTAATATTCATGTCACCAGCCATTATTTCTGTTCCAACAAGGGGGAGTCCCCGGATATTATTTAATATCAGGTCAATATTCAATTCACCCACAACAAGAATTTTATCCTGCTTCATATTTTATGAATAAATAGTAACGCCCTGAACCACCCTGTTAATACTGCCACTAACAGAAGGGTTATCCGGCTGGAGGCCCAGACGGATACTCTGATAAAATCCCATTAGTTGACCCAGGAGAGCGGCAGCAATAAAAACAAATTCATTTGAATGTACGAATTCAATATTGAGGATTACATTTTTTAAACCAGGGATCTTTCTGCCTGTGGCGATTACAGGTACCTCCGGCGAATCTGATGAAATTGATGCTGCCAAATCTTTTTCATATTGAAACACTTTATCATCTCCTGAAAAAAGATAAATAATCAATGATTTTTTATTAGTTACCGCACGCGGCCCGTGGCGGAATCCAAGGAATGAGTCGTGCTTGCATATTACTTTTCCATCAGTAAGTTCCTGCAATTTCAGATGGCATTCCCGTGCAATGCCCAGCAACGGTCCCGAGCCAAGAAATATTACCCGATCAAAAATATGATTGGATACATCCCTGATCAACGGCACATCATTTTCCAACAGTTCTTTTGCCGTTTTAATCAGGTCTTTCAATGGCAACAGCAGGTTCTTAATTTTATGCAGTTTTGCAATTAATACAATTGTCAGCAGCATAGAAGTAAAGCTGCCTGTCATTGCAAGGCTTTTATCATTTGCTTTCTCAGGAAGCAGGAGGATAAACACATTTTTTCCTTTTAAATGGTGAATCAGGTCACCATTTTGATTACAGGTTATAATTAAATGAAAAATGTTATGGCAATAAATATTGCCAAGCCGCACTGCCTCGTAGCTTTCCGGGCTATTGCCTGACCTTGCGAAAGAAACCATCAACGTGGGTATATCTTTAAGAAAATATAATTCAGGATGTGTAACCAGGTCGGTGGAAGCAATCGCCTGTGTAAGTTTTCCTGTCTCGGATTGAAATATTCCCTGCGCCGCTTCACCAACAAAAGCAGATGACCCTGCGCCTGTTAGAATAATCCGCAAGTTACTTAATGAAAAAACAGGCCCTAAAAAACTATTCAGGGAATTACTTTTTAACAGCACCAGGTCATACACTTCTCTCCATAACACAGGTTGTCCTGCAATTTCGGTTGCGGTATCCAGTCCCCCTTTATCTAATATTTCATCGCGTTCAAAACCCAGGTAATGTTGATCAGGCATATACTTTTATTTATTAGTCTTTAATTCTTCCAAAGCCATAAGCAAGGCGGAAATGATCGCCAATACCATTCCGCCTATTATTACAGGATGCGGTACTACCGCATAGATAGCCAGGGAAATCACTACAGTCAGCACCGGTGAAAGCGCTGTTGTCATCGGTGCGATTATGATCGCTTTCCCATAACGGAAAGCATACACCAGGCATAACGCACCAAATGAATTTAATATTTGAATAATCGCGGCAAGACCAGGCCCTTTGAACCCCCAATTGATAGATTTATTAAAATCAGTCATCAGCAATGCAACCGGTAAAAGCAGTACCGAGCTGATCATCATGTAAAAGAAAATGCTTTCAGCACGCATGCTTTCATTTGCAAAGCGCATTACAAAACCCTGCGCTCCCCAGGCTACCAAACAAATTGCGGAGAGCAACATCCAGGAATAACCGGTTACGGTATTGCCTCCGTGAGTTTGATAGGAAAGCATAAAAATCGCGATGACAGCTACAGCAATTCCCATCCATCCCATCCTACCTGTTTTTTCTTTAAGAAAAAGCACTGCCAGCAATATGGTTACAACGGGTGTTAATGATAACAATGGGAATACAAGGTAGGCGGGCGCCACCTGTAGAGTATAAAATAACACCAATTGTCCGGCCGCGCCTAACAAGCCTGCCAGACATCCTAAAAAAATTGATCTTTTGTCCGTATCTATTTTCCATCCATTATATAGTAAAGCTACAATAGCAGCGGGGATCATTGTTAACGCCCAAACAACATATCCGAGCGTTGCGGGAAATCCATTTTTTTCGGGCAATTCTATCAATGATCCCCATACACCCATAAACAGTACATGAATAACCACAAAGCTTAACCAGCTTTTCGATGTCTTTATTGCGGGCGTATTTATTTCCATTGAAAGCGGATTATACATATTTATTGAACCAGTGAATCATTCGTTGCAAAAGGTCTTTTCTGCTATCAGGCAAAAGATCCGGTCGCCAGCCATGCCCCTCCCCGATATATTGAACCAAAGCTGTTTCAACACCCAGCTTCTTTACGGCTATAAACATTTCTTCAGCCTGGGAGAAGGGAACCTCGTTATCCGTTTCACCATGCAGGAACAACACCGGTGTAGAAACATTCTTTACATCCCTGAGCGGCGAGCATCTCCATAATGCCTCATAATTGTCATACACAGAATCCTGGTACTCTGATTCCATTAAAGAATGATACAGGGAAGTGCCGGCAAAACTGATCAGGTTACAAATGCTTCCATCCGCAACTGCTGCCCTGAATCTTTTTGTTTTTGTAATAATCCTGTTGGTCATGTAGCCACCATAGCTTTGTCCGGTTACACCCAGCCTCGATGCATCTATCCATTTGTTATTCTTTAAAACCACCTCAACGCCTTGCATCAAGTCTTTATAATCGCCTTCGCCCCATGCCTTTACACATCCATTTGAAAATTCCTGTCCGTAACCGCTGCTACCCCTGGGATTCATAAATAACACTCCGTAACCACTTGCCGAAAGCAGTTGCATCCTGTCTTCAAATTCATACCCGAACATATTATGAGGACCGCCATGGATCACCAGGATCAAAGGATACTTTTTGCTTTCATTGAAATGAACCGGCCGGATGAGCCAACCCTGAACATCGGTGTCATCAAAGCTTTTAAACCAGAAAACTTCCGCGGGCTGAAGCAGGCATAATTCTTCTCTGAAACCGGTAAGTTTTATATGGGAATGATCTGCTACGTTATAAATAAATACATCTCCTAGGTGGGTAGTGCCGGTATGAACATAAATAATTTTTTTACCGTCAGCACTGATAGAATATTCAGTAACCTTTCCCTCAATGTTAATGATAGCTTCTATTTCTCCTGATAACACCGACACACGGTATAACAATGTAGTGCCTTTATCGCCAGCCGTAAAATAAATATATTGTGAAGACGGCTCCCATGACAATTGTTCTATTCTTCTGTCCAGGGAACGGGTTAAGCATTTTGCCGGTCCTCCTGTGGATGGAACAATGTACAGTTGTGTATCTTCAGCCGGACTATCATTGGTGCTTATTTCACTTTTAATTCCAAGGTAGGCAATGTAGAGTCCGTCAGGTGACCAGGCCGGTTGAAATGCCGATCCCCTTTCATTGGATATCTTATTTATTTCTCCCGTAGAGATATCAGTAGCAAATACATCGCTCCACTGGTTCATATCAGGGTTGCCAGTGGTGTTGCTAATGAAACAAATCTTTTTCCCATCCGGAGACCAGCAGATGGAATGCTCATCAAATTCACTCACAAAAACGAGCCTGGCAATTTTTTCTTTAACCCCAATCAACCAGATATGCGTGTGTCTTTGATCAGCATAAATTTCCCTTCCCCTTCCTCCTTTTGTTTTATACAAAAGATGAGTGAACTCCCTGAAAGCAGGGCTTTCGGTCCCTTCACTCACGGGTGCGGCGCTTACATACGCTATTGTTTTTCCGTCAGGGGACCAGCAAAAATTCTTATTCACAAAATGATCAATGAAATAATCCGATTCATAAATATTCATCAGTAATTCACCCGAATCCTCCTGCAGGTTATAAGTAAAAATTGCAGCGTTGTCATTGTTATCACCAAGGAATGCGACTGCCTTACCATCCGGCGACCATTGCGGTGATGAACCGGCTGTTAGTTGCTTTTGTTGCCCTGATGCCGCATCAATCAGCGTGATTATATCCTGGTAGGAATTGTTACTTACCGAAGTAACCACACAGATGGCAGATCTTCCATCAGGAGAAAGCTGTACACCGCCGACAGTACGAAGAGCAGCTATATCATCGATTGAAAATACACGCTTTGCCACGGGTGTGTTACTCATGGTGTTGAACTAATTTTTACCAGGTTTGCCTACATTAGGCTAGCCGTGAGTTTCCTCCTTTACGTATACATCAAATGGAAGAAGCAGCATTCCCACGGGCTCTGCATATCCAAGAACATAATCTTAACCGGATGTTTTCAGTAACCCGGGTTCTGATCCAATTTTGGTGCTTTACTTATTTCTGTTCTGGAAATAGGTATCCAGTAATTACGCTGAACCGGATTACGTTTTTGAGTAAGCGTTCTTTGCCAGGTAGTGGAAATATTTCCGTCTGTACTTGTTTCTATAATATTGATCCCATAGCTATCGTTAAGGTTCTGCAGTAGTACCTTATACCTTCTCATATCATACCAGCGGTGGTTTTCAAAAGCCAGTTCAATCTGCCTTTCATAACGAAGTGCCTGGGTAATATCCCCGGTGAAATCGGGCATAGCCGCACGATCCCTTACTTTTTTTATAGTAATGGCAGCTTCTGCGGTTTGTCCTAATGCTATACAGGCTTCCGCGTAATTCAGCAGGATTTCTGCATATCTGAATTCGATCCAAATATTTTGATTCCTGTTATTTACAGTAGGACTTACCTGCTCATCCAACATTTTTTTTATGGCATAACCTGTCTGCGTGGCATTGAAAGCGTTGTAATCGCTGTTACGGGTATCGTACCCAAAAGTTTTTTTGATCTGCACTCCATTTTGAATGATGATACGGTCACGAATGCTGTAAGGGCTATTTTTCCAGATGGCACTATCATACAGAATTGTGCCGTAAAACCTTGGATCGCGGCTGGCGTATATGTTTTTGTTCGTGTATTTACCTGATATGTTTTTATAGAACCCGGATGCATCTACCTGGAAATGATTAAAGAAGCCTGAGCCGTCTTCCATCTGGTAGGTATCTACCAGCTTTTGAGTAGGGCAGATTGTATTCCAGCCAGTTTTTCCGCTCGGTTCATCCCACTGGTTCATCTGATTAACGGCTCCATCCAGGTTAGAATACATTTTGCCCCATATAACTTCCGGACTTGAAAGATCTTTGGCTGTAAAGAAACTATATAATTTTTGAGGTACCTGTGCCTTATTAGGCGCCCCAAAATCTTCAAGTTTATACGTGCCCAGGTCTATGATTGCTTTAGCGGCATTTTTGGCTACGGTCCATAATGCAGTCCTGTCTTTCCCTTGATAGCCAACAAATTTACTGGTAGCAGTACCATCAGCAGTAAGGTCGCTGGCTGCAAATAATGAGATCCTGGATTTAAGGGCCATAGCTGCTTCCTTAGTGGTTCGCCCCATTTGCATTTTATCTTTGGTTAAAAGCAGGGTAGCGGCATCATCACAATCTTTTATGATAAAGCTGACAGTTTCTTCAAAGGATGCCCTGGGTATTGATTGAAAATCCTGTTTTATTTCACTTTCAACTTTCAAAAGCGGAACTCCTCCATACGTACGAACGAGCTGTGTATAAGCAAATGCCCTTAAAAATAGCGCTTCGCCTTTCATCACATCAACCTGTGCCTGTAAATTTGCTTTATCTCCCGGAAGAGCAGCATCTACCACACGATTGATATTACCCAGGAGCTTGTTAACTTTTTGAATATTTTGGTAATGGAAGTTCCATGCAGGTAAATCAGTATTCCAGGGAGCCGTATTTTCCGGCGTCAGGTCTCCGCGAACATACAGATCATTTGTCTGGGACTGTGATTCATCTGAAACAGAAGTAATCATATATTGGGAATAACCAATTCCAGCTCCTTCATAAGTATTTAACAGGTAGCCCTGAGCTAAATTAATATCCAACCAAAGAACAGCGTCTGTGTACCTGTCAACAGGAGCTTTATCTAGTATGTCACGTTTGCAGGCTGATAGTAAAAACATTAAGAAAACCAGTAGTATCAAACCGGAGTTATATTTTTTCATATTCGTTAATTAATTTTAATCAATTCATTGAATTAAAAGGAAACATTCGCACCTATTGTAAATACTTTCATAATAGGATAATTGTCTCTGTTTGCACTAAACTCAGGATCCCAGATTCCCTGTGATGCATAGATCAGGAATAAATTTTGTCCGGAAACAAAAATCTGAGCATTGTTAAGTTTAACTGCGTCCCGGAATCTTTTAGGTAAAGAATAACTGAGCTGCACGTTTTTCATACGGGTAAATTCCATATTCTGAAATTCAACATCCGTTCTGTAACTATTGCTTCTCCAATAAGGCCTCCATCCATTAGGTGTTCTGGGCTTAGTGGCATTGATATTATCAGGTGTCCATCTTCCATCTGCCTGAAATTGATAATAATTGCCCGACAAGCCTTGCTGAGAACCTAACATCCGTCTCCATGTTGTGCCAACACCGGTGACAAGGGCAGTTAGTTCCAAGCTTTTATACCTGAAATTCATTGATACGCCATAAGTTATTTCAGGAACACTTGTCTTGTCAAAAAGAATCCTGTCATCAGCGCTTATTTTGCCATCGTTATTATAATCTTCAATAATTACATCGCCTGGTATTGCACCGGTAACATGGGGTGTTTTATTTATCTGGTCAACATCCCTGAAAATACCTGCTGATTTATATAACAAGGTGGCTCCTATTGGGTGACCTGTCCGTGCCTGCCATGAAGCCATTTGGGCAGGCTCATCAAACTCCACTATTTTATTTTTTGCGTAAGCAAGGTTTCCGCTTATGCCGTATGAGAAATCGGTTTTTTGATTTTTGTATCCCAATTCCAGCTCGAAGCCCTTGCTGTCAACTATTCCGAAGTTTTCATTAGGCAAAGAAATACCTGCAAAGTCTGGCACCGATGCATTTCTTGCCACCAGGATCCGGCTGCGTCTCTGACTGAAAAAGTCAGTGTTTAAAAAAACCTTGTTATTTAAGAACAATGATTCAAACCCAACATTAGAAGTATTCGCTATTTCCCAGGTAATAAATGGATTAGGGGCTACATTCTGGTATAAACTGTTATAATAAGTACGGTCTGTTCCATATACCCCACCTGTGCCAAAGGAATAACTTGCAAGATATTGGAAGGGGTCTACCTGGTCATTTCCCATTTTACCCCAGGAGCCTTTAAGTTTCAGAAAATTTATAAACTTAACCTGGAAAAAGTTTTCCCTGGAAACAATCCATCCTGCCAGCACACTGGGGAAATTTCCCCATCGGCCGCTTTCTTTAGAGAACCTTAAAGAACCATCTCTTCGCAGGGCAAATTGAAACAGGTACTTTTCTTTGTAATCATAGCTTAATCTTCCAAAGAAGTCTTCACGTGCATCAATATAGGCAGATCCATTATTGTCTTTATTATCATTACCTCCTGCAAAAAGGTAAGGTAACCGGTCACTGACAAATCCATTACGGTATGCATTTATTCCCTGGCCCTGGCTTTCAAAGCTTTCAAAAGCCACAAATGCGCTCAGATTATGAATTTTGTTAAGAGTCTTTACGTATCCAAGCTTAATGTTAACCAGATCCCGTTTAGCATCATCATAACTATCATATAACTCGGTAAATCCGTCAGTAACTTTTGTTAGGAAAGCGGTTCCATCTTCTTTTCCGGTATTGCCTGCAGCTAAGTACGCCGCCTTATCAAATCTATACCCTTCCACCGGTTTTTTTAATTGCTTGCGCTTGTAAACATCAATGTCATAAGAATAAGAACCCGATAAAGTTAACCCTTCTACTCCGGGAACTTTGAAAGTGCCGTTAATGGTATTGTAGCTTTTAAAACTTTTCCTGTCATTAAAGCCATAGGCAAATGAAGCCATAAGAGCGGGATGGTAACCTATACCGAACGAACCGGTTGCTTGTAAACCGTTAGGAAAGTAAGCATAATCAGTTGGTCTTGCCTGGTTGATTACATTAAATATATCTTCTCTTGGATTTGGCGAACCTATTCTATTTTCCTGGATTTCGTTCAGGTCAAGCCCCAGGTTTAGATATTTATTTAGTTTCACATTTACATTCAGCTTTAAATTAAACCGCTTAAAGTCGGTTGCATCGCTTTTATATAATCCATCAGAATTAAAGTACCCAAAAGATCCATAATATGTCACAGACTCATTTCCTCCATTAACAGTCAGGTTATGGTTAGAGGTATGGCTGAACTTATTTAAGGTTACTTTATTCCAATCTGTATTAGGATGGGTCCAGGGAAATTGTCCGGATTTATACTTTTCAATATCCTCCGGTTTATACCTAAGATTGGCTTCAGGAATGCCATCGTATGTTTGCAATTCGCGGATCATTTGTGCGTAAGTGGCCGCATCGGTCATTTTAGGAAGCCAGGTAGGAGTAGAAAGACCTGTATAAAAAGAATAACTCACAATTGGTTTTCCCAGCTTACCACGTTTTGTTGTAATAAGAATAACGCCATTAGCTGCTCTTGCACCATATATTGCTGCAGAAGCATCTTTAAGAATACTTATGCTTTCTATATCGGTGGCATTAAGCGCATTCATGTCCCTTCCTTCCACACCATCTATAATAACCAATGGAGAACTATTACCAAGCGTACCAACACCCCTGATCAGTAAAGAGGCTTCATCAGCACCCGGCTCTCCCTGTGGCTGCTGAGCAATAAGTCCGGGAAGACGGCCTGCCAGAGCATTAGAAACAACACCTACAGGAGATGCTAATATTTCCTTATTTGAAATAGTAGCTACTGAACCAATCACATTTACTTTTTTCTGTTGTCCATAACCAATAACAACCACTTCATCCAGCGAGGTTTCCGGCCGGCTAAGCGTAACATTAATTATTCCGGATTTATTTACTTTTAGTTCAAACGGACCATAATTAACTATTGTAAACTGCAGGGTGGCATTTTCCGGGGCAGTCATCGAAAAATTACCACTTTCATCTGTGCTGGTTCCCTTGCCAGTTCCCTTAATTGTTACAGATACGCCTGGCAAAGGCTCTCCTGTTGTTTGGTCGGTCACTTTACCTCTTACGGGCATGTCTGCTGCCTGCGTTCGGTAAGTTCCTGCAAAATCTGCTGCCTGCAGAATATCCGCAAAACATAACAAGATGGATAAAAGGAAAAGAAGAAAATAACAGGAAGCTTTAATGCGTATTACATGGGGGGTATAGTACCTGGATAGCACAAGATCTTTTTCCATAAAACGTTAGTATAGGTTAAGAGAAATGAAAGTTAATTATAACCAAATATAAAAGAAAACAATTAAAATAATAAGTTTTCGAAATCTTTTAAAAATAAAAAATCCGTATTAGTAAGGATTTCTCTATGATTTTAAAAATGGCCCTTACGAAAGGTTTCAATAATTATACAATTGTTGTTTTGTTAGGACTTTATGTATTACATATATGTCATTTAAATTTCGAAGGGAAAAGGTCTAATATCAATTTTGAATAACCACTTGTTTTTTATTTTGATGAGAGTAGGAAACGCCGGAAGAAAACCTTGAAGGAACACCTTTACAACAAGACATTTTTTTTGAAGAGGAACTTGCGGATATTGTACCGGACTTTAGATATTGAGTAGTAGATGAGAAACGGGAAGGTATTTTTGAGGAACAAACAGTTTTACTCACCTTACTCTTTTTGTCCTGTGCAAATAATAAGAAAGGCGACATAAAAAAAAGAAGCAGCAAAATACTGGGAATTGAAGAAGACACGGTACACTTTTTTAAAATCATCTGCTGATTATTACATTATTAAATAAGATAATTTTTTGCGGGTTCAACTTATAAAATTAACACTGCAATATTTATAAATTTACACAAATATATTTTAACGAATTCCTATTATCAGAACTTTTTCCCAAATGATATATAGCTTAATGAAAGAAATGTCCGGGAGCAGAGAAGCCTTTAGAGGCATCATCCAAAATCAGCACCCAATCATTTTTCTCACCTTCATTGGTGGGAGGAGTAAAGACCTGAACATTATTTTTGTTTGAAATCTTTAGAGGCATGTTACCTAAATACCAGCCATACTTATACGCCATATGTGTATCGCTGCTTAGTAAAGGCTTACCTGCAGCATTTTCTCCTTCTGCACCTTTTTTATCTTCTATGTATGACCGGGCCCAGACTGGAAGAAGTGCCATATAAAGCCCTAAACTTTCAGCTTTATTAATAATGTAATCGGCATGTTGCCAATAACTTTCATTAGGTTTATTAAAGTCATTGTTTTCAAAAGCCCGAACTCCATATACATTTTTATCGGTTACGTTAAATCCTAACAGATGCGCCTGAATAACTGTAAATTTTTTATTATTTCTGTAAGCCAGGTACTTATCCACTTCTTGCCGGTTTAATGTTATAAACAGGTTCCATGCTGTATCTCCAAGCCAGAAAAACGGATCACTATTTTCTTTTACCAGTTATCTTCCGTTACTGCTTATAGTAAGCTTAAGAACAGGTTCAATAATATCGAATGCCGTTGAAAATAAAAAGGTTAAAAATAAACAAATAACAAAGGCAATTCTTTTTAAACAGGTATTCATTTTAAGTCTTTTGTAGAGTAGCTATTTTCTGTACACTGTTAACTGATGGCTTGTTTCATGTACCTCTCCTGCCTTGCAATAAATTCTAAGTGGTAGTAGCTAAAATACATTAGCAAGTACATAACAATACATTCTGATAAATTGTAATCAGGACCTCCAATTAGTTAACATTTATATGAAACTTCCTTAAAAATAATGCTAATATAAACGGGTTTAATTTATCTTACACTGCTGTATTAAACGCTATCCTCTTACTACAATACTACATTTTTTCATTCAATACTTTTAAAATGTATAAGCTGACACTTGCCATAATCTTTTGTTTGATCATAACAAATACTTTCGCTTTAGGGGGAGGTTATAGAATTAACCATATAACTATAGCGCCTGACGGCTTCCCTATTATACTCCGCAAGGGACAAGACAGTGAATTTTTAAATTAAGAAAAAGAGGGGCAATTTTGTAATTACCAAACAACAAAAAATGCCCACTCTTCCCTTTAACTTCAGCGAAGCTGAAATTGAGAAACT